>ENA-ORNY01000802-ORNY01000802.1-human-gut-metagenome-genome-assembly--contig:-NODE-802-length-20022-cov-8.272450_pt1 | contig 20022 bp, 26 predicted proteins | sample MGYA00242122_ERZ509036 | MGnify/ENA primary metagenome ERZ509036 (study PRJEB26280, sample SAMEA2338696) | human gut metagenome | biome: human gut; feature: human-associated habitat; material: faeces... | reverse complement strand
GACCGTCTGACCGACACCGGCGAAGTCCGCAGCAGCAGAAGCACCACCGGCGAGAGGTTCGCCATCACGGGTCTTCATCACGTTGCCAAGACCGCAGCCCACGCCGCGCTTGCCGGCGGTGTTGTAGCCGAAGAAGTTGATCGTCACACGAGCGTACATACCACTGTAAATGTCCTGCGGCAGCAGCTCGGTGTTGATGTCACTCTGGGACACCACCTGCGGCTTGTTCTTCGTGCTGGCGGTCATGACCCAACAGCCCTTGCACTCGGGGCCAAACGGGGTGCCGTTGTCCCGGACGCCATCACCATCGTGGATAGGAATGGGCAGCACAGGGGGCCGGACGCCACCCCAAATCTTGGCCTGCGCGTCCTTGGCAGCGGCCTCAATGCTGGCGTCGATATTCGCCTTCACCGCCGTGTCAGACTTCGGAATGAGCAGTGTGACGGAATACTTCGGGGTCGCCGTGGGGTCGTTGTTGTTCACGCGAGGGGCAACGAGGTTCACATAGGACAGCCGGACTTCACCGGTCAGAACCTTGGTAGGAATGTTGTTGTACATACTATTTTCTCCTTTCACTCTGCGACGCTTTTCTTCTTCAACGGTTTTCTTCGCCCAAATAACGCCGGGGTCATTCTCTGTGAGAACTCGCCCGCTGGCGCATTTGACGCACTTGATGCGCCAGTGACCTTGATGTCGTTCAAAATGTCCGTACCCCGGCTCCACCCAGCTTCCACAGCAATAGCAGTAGCCGGGGTACTTGTTACGAGCCACTTGCCGCTACGCCGGCGAAGTCAGCGGCGGCACTGTTGAACTCTTTGCGGGAATCGCTCTCAGGAGCGAGGGTGGGCTTGCCCTGCGGCTTGGTGACGAACTCGCCGACCAGCTCCTTGAATTTGACCGTGCCAAGCAGCTTTTCAAGCTGCGCAAGGGTCTTGGGAACGCTGTCGTAAATGATGGCTCGGTCAACGCCATTGGCTTGGAGCTTTTCGAGCGCGGCGTCTTGGTCTGTCCAAGCGCGGCTGCTGCGGCCTTCCACGACCTTGTAGCCGGGTATCTTTTCGCCATTGAGCATGGATTCAAGGGCCTTGGCTTTCACCGTTTCGTACCACGATACGAGGGTCTCGCCGCGTTTCAGCACTTCTCCCATCTCATCGGGACTGAGCAGGGCATTCGGGTTTCCAACTGCGGAACGGAAGTCGTCGAACGCGCTGAACTGCTGTTTCGCCTGAGCCTTGCAGATGCCGTTGGCCCGGCAGAAACGGCACCAGTCACCGGCGTGGTATTCTCCGAACCCCATGAACGCCATCTGCGCTTTAGGCTTGATGCTCTCACCCCAAGCAGTCAGCTCGTCCACACTGCACCCCCATCCGTTGTAGGCGTTGATGCGGGGCTGGTCGATATAGACTGTAACGTTCTTCAGAGCATCGCCAAACAACGGCTTGTAGAGCTTTAGCGCACCGAGCGCATACAGCATAAGCTGGGGGTTTTCCTCCGGGCTGACAGGGACACCCTTTCCGTGCTTGTAGTCGGTGATTATAAGGGTATCACCGCCGAACATCACGCAGTCACAGCGGCCAAACGCCTCCGGGACGTAATCAGAGATGTCCACCTTGACCTCGAAGGCGATGTACGGTTCATTGGCGAACTCCATCGCCCGCTCGGTCAAATGCTCTACATAGGTCTCAGCCGTGTGGAGCATTTCATCGTTCCACGCCTCGTCAGTCTTCAACTTCTTGATGACGCGGTTGTACTCAGCGGCCTTCGCCTTCTTGAACTTCTTTTTGGCGGCGATCTCGCAGACACTATGAGCTACCGTGCCCTCATGCGCGTATTCACTGGGCTTTTCCGGGAGCATGGCTTCAAGACGAGGTGCCAACGGACAGTTCAACCACCGATAGGCGCTGGACGGGGACAGCAGTGCGTGGTCGCTCATATCTTCGCCCCCAGCTCTCTCAGGCCGGTAGCAAAAGCTCCGAGCTGCTCCGGCTTCAGGCTCATCACGGCGTTCACACCAAAAGAGGTGAGCAGGTTTTGCAGCTCATTGACCTTTCCGGAATCCATGAGCGCAGCACCGGCAGCCATAATCTGGTCGAGCGTGTACTGAGGCGGCTGAGCCAGCGGGACACCGGGCGCAGGAACCGGAGCGGCAGGAGCAGGAGCAGGACTGGGCGTGGGTGCCGGAGCGGGCGCTGCCTGCGGATTCGGCATGGCCGGCTGCTGGACTGCCGCACCCTGTTGCGGGGTGAACTTCGCACCGCCAAGTGCAGCGGCCAGATTGTTCAGCGCGCCTGCAAGTTCCGGTGCTTCGATGGTGATTCGCATTTCAAGCATGGTTTTGTCCTCCTTACAAAAATGTATCAATACTCGCTTCTGAATACGTTCTCCCGGTTCTCACCGGCCTCGAAGTACAGAAGCTCCGACAGCGGCTGGCAGCCGCCGGCGTACCAATCAGAAAGAGCTTGCTCTGCCACAGCGTAATCGTTCTCTGACACCGGCCTCGACTGAAGCCAGTAACCGTTGAACTGGTTCGGGGATGACACCACTTCAAGAACAGTGTCGCCGCCGAAGTTTCCTGCGCTCACGCGGTTCAGAATGACCTCGCAGACCAGACGCTTATCCTGCGTCTTGTCCTCGTAGCACTCCCCGGCAAGGGTCAGGACTATGGCCTCAATATCTTCCTCAGACCAGGGGACTTCGGGTTCGTTCAGAGATTCTTCCTTTACCAGAGGTGCGCTTGGCAGAGGTTCGATTGATTGTGACTGCGTTCGCTCTACGACAGGAACAGGCAAGCTCGTAACTGGCTCTCTGTCGCTACAAGATGCGAGGAAAAGCGAAATTGCAACCACAGCCAGAGCAAGGACTGGTTTTGTAACTTTGGCTATTTCAATAGTCTGCTGGATTTGAGCAAAAACGAAGGAGGACAACAAAATGGATATGCAGGAGGTCATCGAGAGAGCCGAGCGGAATATCCGTCAGGCGTTGAGGGACTATGGCGCTCACACCAGCCTGACAGATGTTATGGAAGACGTGTCGGACGAGTTCATCCACAACCTTGCCCGTGACAGCAGCTGTGCCAAGCAGGGCTTGCGAGAGCTGTTCAGCAAGTCTCCGGTCTGGGACGAGGAGCTGGACGCGCTGGTTATCAACGGGACGCGGACGCATGACCCGGACTACGACCACATCCACCGGCTGGCGATGCAGATTTTGGAGAAGCCGTTCAAGTCGCTTGACTACGACTACAACGACATCTTGAAGGCGGTCTGCTTTTTCTCGAACCCAGATGCCAGTGAGCAGGATAGGGAGAGCTACATCGAGGCCATCAAGAAGTTGGCCCCGAAAGCCTACACGCCAACGAAGAAGCCGAGCCGCGTGTTCAAGGCCCTCTGCGTGGCGCTGGGCGTCGCGGACGAAACCGCCGGCAGCGAGTTCCAGCGATTGTACGCTCAGTTCGCCGATGAGCTGAGCGCCAAGCAGATTGGGTTCAAGCTGTTCGTCAGCATCAATCCGGCGCACTTCCTCACGATGAGCAATCCGAAGTGCGACAGCCGGGGCGCGACCCTCACGAGCTGCCATTCGTTCAACAGCACAGAGTACGACTACAACAATGGCTGTTCCGGTTATGCGCGGGACGAGACCAGTTTCATCGTATTCACCGTGAATGACCCGACAGATGATGAATCGTTGAACAACCGGAAGACCACGCGGCAGGTGTTCGCCTACCGGCCCGGCAGCGGGCTGCTGATGCAGAGCCGGATGTACAACACTGCTGGCGGCGTCTATGGAGCCGCTGCGGATTCCAAGCTCTACCGCGATCTGGTGCAGCGCGAAATCTCGATGTTGGAGGACGTGCCGAACCTGTGGAAGACCTGCTCGTCCGTTGGGGACAAGGCTGACCTCGTTGTCGCAGGAGAGGGCTTCGGCGGGTATCAGGATTGGACGTACAAGGATTTCGACGGCCACATCAGCATTCGCGTTGACTGCGATGAGGAGACGGTGGACCCGTTGGAGGTCGGCACATACGGCTTGTGCATCGTCTGTGGTGAGGAGACCAGTGCTGGTCTGTATTGCGAGGACTGCGGCGAGGGTGATGAGTGTGACGAGTGCGGAGGTCATTACAGAGACCTGTATGATGTCCGGGATTCGCGTGGGAATTGGATTCAGGTTTGCGAGCGTTGCCGCGATGAGTATTACACCTACTGCGACGAGTGTGAGGAATACTGGCCGAACGATTGCGTGACCGAAGTGGATGGGCGCTACTACTGCGATGACTGCTTGGAGGAGCATTGCGAGCGGTGTGATGATTGCGACGAGTGGCACCGCAGCAGTGATATGTACGACGCCTACCACGATGGCCGCGAGGTTCGCATCTGCTCTGACTGCCGTGATGAGTATTACTACGGCTGTGACTGCTGCGGCGACCTGCATCGTTACGATGATATGCACAGGGTCTATCGGGCGAACGGCTATGAGGACTTCGTGTGCGATGATTGCGCCGAGAACTATGAGGAGTGCCCGCATTGCGGAGAACTGATGGAGATGAAAGACGATGGAACCTGCCCGCACTGCGGGGCTGTTATTGAGGAACAGGAGGATGAAGCTGTATGAAACCGTTGGAAGATTATCTGAGACCCACCCAGCCTGAGCTATTCGCCAAGTTGTGCGCCATGTATCAGGGCCGCGCGTTCGTCCGCAAGGGCAAGTTCATTATCGTCCGTGGAGAAGCGCCGGTTATGCTGCTGGCGCACCTCGACACGGTTCACAAGGAGCCGGTGAAGCACATCTGCAAGTCGGACAACGGCACCATCCTGATGTCCCCGCAGGGTATCGGCGGCGATGACCGGTGCGGCGTGTACGCGCTGAACGCCGTGTACGAGCAGTCGAGGGTCAAGCCTTGGCTCCTGTTTACCTGCGATGAGGAAATCGGTGGCGTGGGCGCTGAGGCGTTCTGCACTCGGCACTCTGAAGGTAAGTTGCCGCCAGAGCTGGACGAGATGAAACTGCTCATCGAGATTGACCGCAAGGGCAAGAAGGACGCTGTGTATTACGACTGCGACAACCCGGAGTTCGAGGCGTACATCACCAGCAAGGGCTTTGAGACAGAGTGGGGTTCGTTCAGTGACATCTCCTACGTCGCGCCGGAGCTGGGCGTGGCGGCGGTCAACCTCTCGTCCGGCTACTACAACGCCCATACGCAGCACGAGTACATCAACCGAAAGCATCTGAATGCGACGGTGAAGAAGGTCGTGGAAATCGTAGCCGATGCCGCGCAGCCGGCCTTCCCGAAGTATGAGTACATCGAGCGGAAGTTCTATCGCAGAGGTGGCGGTCTCGGAGGTTGGGGCAATTCGTACTACGACTACTGGGACGGCTGGGGCAGCAAGCTCACCGGCGCACCAGCGGCAGAGGAAGACGAGGCGGATGAGGTCGATTTAGATAGCATCCCCGAAGACATCCGCGAGGAGTATTTCGCCCTGCTGGACTTTTATAGCCCGAAGGAGCTGGAAAGCATCAGAGCTGAAATGGGTGACGCCGGCATCAAGATGATGGCTGAGGCCGAGTTCGGTGATGACTACTACGGGATGTTCGGCGTGGACGCGGACGATGATGAGAAGGGAGCGTGAGCAGGATGGCTGAATACTTCGGCGAGGTCAGGTGGACCGAGGAGGACGTTCGTGAGGCACTTGAACGATGCGGCGTTCAGCCCACTGATGAGAATGTGAGCCGGGTGGTGGGCTTCTGCGAAAGCCACCACTTCACCGACCGGCTCATCGAGCTGGGCTGGGACGTCATGAGCCAGTACATCGAAGACAACATCTGCGAAGGAGGAGAGAGCCATGATGCACTGTAACCCTGATGAGTGCCCGCACTGCCAGTACATTGGCGAGGGTGATAGCTGGTGCGATGAAATCCATGAAGTCGTGCTTTCCGATTGGGAGCCGACTGAGCACTACATGGGGCAGGGTTGCCCCTACCTCGCCCAGCGTAAGCGCCGGAGACACCGCCGGAAGAAGAAAGGACCGGACGCCGGCACGGTCGTAAAGTATGCCATTCTGACCCTGTTCAGTATTTGGCTGTACCGCCTCGGCGCTGACTACGCCCTTCAGCAGCGTGGCTACTTCGCGGTGGGTGGAGAAGTGCTGGCCCTCCTGCTCCCGTTCATTTACTGTGCCGCGAGCCGCACGCTGAAAGACACCTTCGCAGACATGAAACGGAGGTGAGCATGGTGACTATCGAAAAGATTATTGCGGAGCTGAAGGTTGGCGGGTATCTGGACGCCGCTGAGTACATCGAGCGGCAGTTCGCCACCATCAACCGCACCGCAGAGTTCGGCTACATGAAAGCGTTCATCGTTGAGGGCGACTTCATGGATGAGAACTACTGCTCCCAGCTCCGGGCGCTCTGGACGGCGTACTGCCTGCACCACAACATTGACGTGGACACGGCAGAGTACGACCACGACCTCGCGCTTCTCTGGCTCAAAACCACAGAGACCGGCAAGGCGAAGGATTGGTACTGTGTCGAGGACTTCGAGGGCTTCATGTGTGAGCTGCTGGTGTGACTGTTCGACTGTAAGTGATTTTTCCTGAAAAATATTCGGAAAAATCATTGACAAAACCACGATAGCGTGGTAGAATGTAGATAGTGAAAAACAAATCACACCAAAGACCACGGAGGACAGAGCCATGATTAAGAACTTCAAGCAGTTAGTAGCCACCATCTCTGAGATTGATTCTGAGGAATCTCGCCTCTACGTATTCGGTGAGATTGACCGGTCATTTGACCGTGAGAAAATCACTTGGAAAGAGCACGAGATGCTCTATCAGATCGCCAGCAAGATGGCGGTCTGAGCAAAGGAGGTCGCTGAAAAATGATGAAGCATGAGTTTGAGGCGCTGGCCGGCTATGAGGTTTCCTTCGAGGACTACAACAACGTCATCGAGCCTATGTACATGGCAACCGGACTGAGTAAGGAGGACTTCGTGAAGTGCCTCGACCGCAAGCGGTTTGCCCTCCCGACCAAGGCCGAGCTGCTCGCCGCGATGCGTAAAGAAGCCAAGCACCTCTACGACATCTGCGGTCGGTGCTGCGACTTTGAGAGTGAGCAGCGGCTGGAACGTCTGGCGCACATCTACCTGAAGCGGGTCTACGGCGTTGACTGGACGATTGACAGCCAAGCCTATGCGTTCTTCCTGAAGGGGTATGAGTTCTCGGACATTCAGCGGGGCTGCACCTATCCAAAAGAGCTTGTGCTGGGCCGTGGCAACCGTGAGTATGAGCGAATTGCTCTGGTGAAGAAAGTCGCCTGAGCATTGTGAGAGCTGACCTATCGGCTGAACGGGGAGAAAGGACAGAGCATGAACGTCACGAGAGAAGAAAAGATGGCCGAGGCCATCAAGCGCATGAAGGCGCTCGGGGTCTTCAACCCCACCATCAAGCAGTTCAAGGATGACGGTTATATCAGCATCAGCGAGCCGCCGTTTGGCGCGTTCTACTGGGCCGAGGGTGATGACCTGAAGCGCATCCGCGAGTTCGAGGAGCAAAATAACGCGCTGGTCTATCTGGTGGTCCGCAGCTATACGAACTTCGGCAAGATGGACTGCTACCTGTACGTCAGCGACTACCCGGAAGAGTGGGCGCAAGACCGCGAGGACATCAAGGAGATGTCGCCGCTGGCCTATGTGTACAACCACGACGCGCCCGACTGCTCCGAGTTCGGCTGCATCGGCATTGCGGGTACGCCGGCTGCGGGCCTGCGCCGGACATGGTGAGGAGGTGAGCAGTGTGAAAGAGGTTTGCAGTCTGGCTTATGAGCCGGCAGTCAACGCAATCCGGCACACCAAGACCGTGATGTACAAGCACGGCGTTTGGAATAAGTACGAGGAGCGTGAGACCGAGAAGGTCATCAAGAGCATCCAGAACAGCGGGTACGGCGCGGACGTTCGGTATGATGAGGTCGCCGACCGCTATTTCGTCAGCATCCCTTGTGATGCGGATATGTGGTGAGAGGAGGTGCGTGAGCAATGAAGTTCGAGTTTACGACGCTCATTCCGGTGACGATCACTTCGGAGGACATTGATGACATCATGATAACGGCGCTGGAAGGCGGCATCACCTACTGGTGTCGGAAAGTAGAGGTCGTGGGTAAAGCTCTCGGGGAATATGCGAGTGAGCAGATTTCACGGGGCGGCACACTTCGGCTCTTTGATTCTGAGAGCAGCGACACTTGGCTCTTGACCCGTGATAAGTTCATCAAAGGGTTCAAGCTCTGGCTGGAATCCGGCACCTGCGAAAGCGGTGTGCTCATCGGGAGTGAAGTGGACACAAGCGGCATTGATGCTGAGTGCGCCGACGCCATCATCCAGTATGCGCTGTTCGGTGACTTGGTGTTCGGTTAAGCGAGAAAGGAGGAACGCGAGGTGGAAATCCGCAGGATTACAAAAGCAGAGGCCGATGACATCATCGCTACTCGTGAACCGCGCGGTTTGTTCTATCTGGACGCCGGCAAGACCTTTGTTGGCATCGACAACAGCACCGGCTATGCTTGGACGGAGGAGTTCGACACCCTCCCGAAGTGCAGGGCGTGGTTGCTCCAAGAACAGGATGAAGGGCCAGCAGCCCGTACATACATTGTGACCGAGCTGTGTTCCAACTGCGAGCGGGAGGTCGAGATTCACGGATGGGACACGGACCGGGACGGCTATCAGGCGTTCTGTCCCTATTGCGGCGAGGTGCTCATGCTCTGCGATGAGTGCCAGCATACCTCGCCGCGCCCATCCTGCGACTTCGATGCAGACACCGGTCTGTGCCGGCATCGCCGGAGATCGGAAGGGGTGACGCATGATGTACCCTGACGGAGAGGTGGACTGCCTGCACTGTGGGAGCTGCAAGTTCTTCGGTCATGTGGGACTGGGACACACGCCATGCCAAAAGCGGATAGACCATGTGACGGTCCGGTTCGCGCACCCGTGGTTCAAGACCTACGACTGCAATCAGTATACCGGAGTGATATGCTCCGATTTTGAGCCAGCCGAGCGGTGCGTGTATCTCGCCTGGACGTGGCGCGGGTTCGATTACTACTGGCCCCGGTTTTTAGACCAGTGGGGCAGCGGCCAAGGCAAGACCGGCGATGTGGCGTTCACGCTGGACGGCAACACGAAGGTTCGCTACTTCGTGAAGACGGAGCATTTCGTGTACGGTGACAAGCTGTTCGTGGACGGCAAGCTGAACGCTCATGCGCGGCAGTTCTACGTGGTAGACCGGCGTTCGCCGATTGGGTATCGGCTGGTGACACAGCCGTGGGACCCGTTCGCTCAACCTCAAACAGAGGGCGAGCGCATAAGAGCAGAGATATTGAGCAGACGAAAGGAGATGGCATTATGAATATCAACAGAGGAGACATCTGGTACGTCATGAACAGCTACCAGACCGTTGGCAGTGAGCAGCGTCCGGGCCGCCCTGCCGTGGTGGTCTCAAACCAGAAGAACAACCAGTACGGCGATGTCGTGGAGATGGTGTTCCTCACCACTGCGCCGAAGCGCGATCTCCCGACCCACGTTACCATCCGCAGCTCTGGCCGTGTCAGCACGGCGCTCTGTGAGCAGATTTCCACCGTGTCTGTGGAACGGCTCGGCAACTACTGCGGCCACGTCTCGGACAGCGAGCTGGCTGCGATTGAGGGCGCGATGCTGGTATCGCTCGGTATTCAGTTCGGCAGCGAGGTCGAAAACGAGGAGACCCCCCCTTGCGGAATCACGCCTTGTCGAAGTCGAGGCCCGTTGTCGTGTTTTGCAAGAGATGTACGATTCGCTCCTGAACCGGCTCATTGCCGGCTGAAAACGAAAAAAGCGCGGGCCGCATAGAGCGACCCGCGCTTTTCCACGCTGGTGGTGTTTTTTCTTGAATATTTTTCCGAAAAACCTCTTGACAAAACCACGCTAACGTGGTAGAATGGAATCATGAGATAAAAACCACCACACCGGTTTGCATCTCATGCCCGGCGGCAGATGCCGGTAGCTGTCAGAAAGGAGGACCCAATGGAAGGCATGACTGATAACCAGTATGAATCCGCCCGCGAGACATTGCTTCTGCTTGTTCTGGAAATCATGAAGAACAGCAAGACACTGGACGAAGCCCGTGAAAAGGTGGAAGCCTTACTTCACACCAAGTAAGGCTTCCGGGCAAACCGTAACCAGCCGGGGTGGTATCTGCCACTACCCCGGTGACGGTTACTTCATCTTAGCACAAAGGAAACCACAAGTCAAGGAGGGCAGAAGCATGGCACCCGAGAAGAAGTCTGACGCAGTACGGCGGCTTGTAGCAGCCGGCGAGTACCAGAAGGCGCTCGGCATCGCAAAGGATTTCCGGCTCGGCATCAGCAGAGATGAGCATGACGCGATGCGTCTGGCATACGAGTGCATGGTCTGGCCTGATTTCTACCGACAGATAGGCAAAGACGTTGGGCGTGAGATAAAGGCCGGTGTGGTGGTTTTAGTCAAGCTGTATGGAGCCTGATGACCTTGACACGACATCGTTGTATGTGGTACAATATCCCGTAGAGGGAGGCGATGACGTGGAGAGGAAAAGTACGCAAGCTCACATCGACGCGAACGCACGGTACGACAAGAAAGCATACGCTCGTGTGCTGCTCCGTGTTCGGAATGACAGCGAGCTGAACCTTGACGCCATCCGTGCTCATATCGCTGAGACTGGCGAGAGCTTGAATGGCTTCATCATGCGAGCTATTGCAGAGACGATAGATCGTGATAAACAGCAAAGCACAGAAGAACCCGCCGAGTGAGGTGGGTTCTTTTTTATATCCGGCGTCTCGACCAACAGTGGTATTTTCCGAAAAATTTTCTGAAAAACTATTGACAAAACAACGCTATCGTGGTATAATGATGACAATGAAACAAACAACACCAACTACGAAAGCGGAGGTTATTGATATGAAAAAGCTGACAATCGTTGAGATGCTGAAAGACGCGGGCTACACTGAGAGCCAGAACCCTGAAATGTATTCCGGCTGTGAGCACGTCATTCTCAGCAAGACCTATGAGGAGGAAGTTGATGTTTGCTGGTACGGTAAGCAGAAGTCTTCCCTGACGGTCGAGCTGTTCGTAAACCTCCGCAGCGGCATCTGCCGCGCTGACTTCCGCAAGGACAGCCGCAACCCGTACAAGAGCCGCTGGTACGATACCATCGGCAAGCGCACCTTCAACGCCATCTCCGAGACCGTTCGTAACGCGGGCTTTGCGATCTAAGCCGAAACGCCCAGCGGGGCGTCGCCGGGAGCTGCCCTACCCGGCCTGATGAGGCAGGGCAGAAAGGAGTAAAGCCGCATGAAGCTGGTTGAAGTGAAGGACTGGAAAGCAGTTCACTTTGAAGGACGTACCGTTCTTCGTGCTGACCGCAGCCTGTATTCCAAAGCAGACTGGCAGGCGCTGGTTTCCACTGAAGTAGAGCCGATGAAGCAGGCTGGGCATTACAAAGCCATCTGATGCTCTGCTCGAATTAACAGGCGGGCCTATATAGGCAAATCCGGCAGATTATCTTGATAATCGCCTTTCCATAAGGTGCATACCCCATGATTAAACGCTGTGTGTCATCCTCTTCAATATAGGAATAAAAGTTTCGCTTGAGGTCAGGCGATGCGCACGGAAAACGAATAGGATCCTTGCTATACAACTGAGCTATTTGCGTTGCATAGGAAGAAATTGTAGCAGTAGCTCCTATTGTCTTAATTGGGCGCCGAGACGGAGATACATTTTTGACAAAATAGTCTATAAACGACTCATAGTGAGAAGCATATGTACCTAAGCTTTCACGGATTAAGTGAAGCTCATCCTGAATAAAGAGGGTAGGTGCAGGGTCATACATTTCCACTTCTTCAAAGTCAGATGCCTCAATGTTGCAAAACTCTCTGTCAACCATGCACTTTGTTGTACTGGTGAAGCCATGCTTGGGACATTTGTGTGAAGCCCCGGAGAGGATATTTCTAAAGCTCGGATTGTTGCCTAAAATCGCAAGCTTATCGACCGTGCTAATAATGGCAGAAGGAAGATATCTGTATATCTCATAGTCAACCATGTATATAGGCAAGACCCCGTTAGAAGGACATTCAACATCTTCGCAATAGTGAACTAAGCGATAGCTATCTTCATCAAATTTCAAATGGACGGTTTGCTTTCCGCAAAATGGGCAAATGTCAATAATGCGTTCTTCGTCCATAGCAGCTTGGGAGCTTGTTCGATATTTAATAACATTCTTTTTCTCAATTTTGTTAGGAGTATTTGCATCACCAACAAAATAGCCAAGAGAGAACTCTTCTGTTCCGGATATTGTTGCGTCACTTCGTCTAATCAATTCTGCCTGTGCCAATACATTGGCAAGACGCTGCACTTGCTGGACTGAAAGAAGCCTAAGAGGATATCTTAATATGGATGTTACTCCGCATTCCTTTCCTCTGTATCTATCAAAAAACAGGTTAAAAATTAGGACGCCAAGGAAAGCTTCTGTTTTACCACCACCGGTAGGAAAATACAAGAGAGATACCTCATTCAGTGTTGTTTGATCTTTTTGTGAATCAAGCAGAACATTCTCATCGCAAGCAGCAATGTCTGGCACGAGAGAGACAATAAAAACGATCTGGAACAATCTCCAAGTGCTATACTTCTTTGAGGTTTTCAAAAATGTCCGATTCATGTTCACAAAGCTCTTCATGATTATCGGATAATCATTGATAACTTCTATGCCAAACTCAAAACGACGGATTTCTCGTGCAAATTCGTCAATTTCCTCCTGCATATTCTTTATTCCAATTTCGGATAGGGACGGCTTCCTTTCCTCAAGTTTTCGTTGCCATTTTTTGTGTTCTGCAAGCATCTTCCTGTGTATATCTTTCAAAGTGGAAACAGGCTGATCGATTAGTGATTGGAATGATACTGCGAGTTCATCATTCGTCAGGAGCCTTTTCTGCACGAAGATGGGCAAATGGTTTGTGATGATTGAGTTGCTTTCTTTGTCGTAGATTACGGAGCAATTATTTCCTATTGCTTGCTGGCTGCTATTGTACTTATAGTCATCAGCAAAAAAGTCTAACTCTATAGGCGAAAACGATGCCCCATCAAGGTGGATATTCATACCAGAATTAAACAATGTCTCAATGGTCGGCTTGTCATTTGATTTTTTGTTAGACTTATGTGTGACACCGTTGGACTGAACTTGTGATCCGTTGACCAACGCGACAGAAATCAAATACTTGTCCTTAATAAGCTTGATGGTTATGTCAATATAGACATTCCAATTTTGACGAATGGGAGTGCCTTGCTTTGCATTCTTCTTTATAAACTTTTTATAGTCTTCCTCGGAAAGTAAATCTTTTAAGGTCGTTTTTTCATACAACTCGTGAGTATAGCAATATTCATCCTCCATGATTGCTGATTGAAGGTCATTGAGATACTGCTCGAATTGCTTATTTTGAGCGTGATTTGCATCTGCATAGCCGTATTGAGGATTGCCTTCCAGAAGCTCATGCAGCGAAAACACAAGCGAGAAGTGGGTTTTATGGATCTGTACTTTCTTATATACGGGAACGAGCTTTTCCTTCACCTTGGAAAAAGCAGAAGGGTCTTCCTGATATTTAGAGACCAATTCCTCAAAATCTGTAAAGCGAGTCTCAAATAGTTCATTGGCTTTCTGCAACATAGCAGTACGCTGTTGCTCAAGAGTTGGATATGCCCTGTAATAAAAATCCCCTCGTGGATAAATGGTTAGCTGCGCCGAAGAGATTTCATCCGGCGTAATGTAGAAGTCAGCTCCTATCGATTCGATAAAGACATCTGACCCCCAAGACGATGTCTGTGAATCGCTCACAGGCAAAAGCTTACCTACAAAATAGCGGTTTTCGGGGTTTTCGCCGACGATATAGTCTGCATTATCGCCAGTGATCTTGCCTTTGAAGTTCTTCAATATTTCTTGTGCCAGCAATTCATGCGCAATACTTTTTTCATTTGCCATTTATCTCACCTCGCTTGCGGAGTTTATTCCATGTCCACTAATTTTTCAATTATCGTATCTCTTGTTTGAATCAGGTGATCTGCCAAGAATGCTTTTTTGCCAAAGACTTTGGTAAGGGTTTCGTCGGACGCATTTACCAAGTCATCAAAAGTTCTGATTTTGATTGTTGCCATACGCTCAAGTTCAACATCAGTAAGCCCGAATTTCTTTCCGCCATGACTCAGCTTTTTTGCAAGAAAGTCGGACTTTTTCATGCGAGTTGCATCCGTTTTAGGAGCATCATCCTTTGTACCATCACTTGACGCTGGCAGAGATTCTGCGGGAACAGATGCTTCGGTTTCTTTCGGTTTATTTCTGCGTATCATGGAGCTGACGGTAGAGTATTTAAGTCCTACAGACTCAAATATCATATCCATCATGATTTCCCAGTCATCTGACAGCTCTTCTTCAAGCTTTACTGCCATTGAAAGCACTCGCGAAAATTGTTCTATGGTCGTAGGTTCGAAAATGAGATTACTTATTTCATCATGAGCCTTTGATAGATACAATCTCCCTATATGCTCAATAGATTCGTAGGAGAAGATTTCATCAGGTAGTAATTCCTTAGCAACGAGGACGGTCAAATATTCCTCGATTGTTTCAATTCTGCTTTTATAAGACAAATCTGCCAACTTAGAAAATAAAGGTTCAACAATAGGTAAAGCCTTCAATTCTTTGTTCTCAATGCCACTCAAGAAGCGCAAGTGGTCAATCAGTTGTTCCTCATCAAGCGAACTACACTTGCCATATTCTTCGGTCAGCTTTTTATTAGCCAAGGCGATAACATCTTCAACGGTATCGTAGGAATCGGAATTTTGAGGAACAGTATCGCATATAGTCTCATCTGTCTCTAATTCAAGTATTTTACCTTCGTAATCCCCGTCAAATTCAAAATATTCGTTTGCGATGGCGTTCTGCGCTGTAAACTTTCCAGCACCCATAATACCTTCACAAGCAACGATTGTCTTGGCGATCTGTGCTGCCTGATTGATATTGGCAGTGGTCTGAATGGCAGCGTTTCCATCGCAAATCAGTTCATCACAGACAACAGAGTCTGCAATCAAATCCCCACCGACATATACTTTTTCAGAGTACAGATCTCCCTTACAAATAAATCCATTCTGGCAAGTTATGTTTTTGATACGAGCATTACCTATAACCGTCAATGAACCGTTTACAACGCATTCTTGCGCAGTTACATCGCCCATTATTGTCAAATCATACATTGCGTGAATTTTGAGGGCTTCTGTGTGCTCACCAATAATGATATATGACTCGTTGAAGATAACAGAGTCATTCCCTTCAAAGGCTTCAATTATATTTTTACCGGCGATGCTTCCACTCTCTCCATCATATTGAATGAGCGCACCGTTCTGAGCGTTTACGGGAACATAAGTAGTCTGTGAAATAGGTTTGGGTTCAGCCACTACTTTTTCAGCCTTTTCTTCCACAACCATAAGTGTGGTACCAATACTTTTCATACCGAATTTTTTGATACCCGCATTCTCAAAATCAATAGTTATGTAAGTGCCGTCTGACTCTCGGAAAATACCCACACCCCAGGAAGGCATACTTTTATGGATAAATTTTGTTTTGTTCTTTATGAGTTTCATAAATAATGCCTACCTTTCGTTAGACTGAATCCTTTAACATTTTCATGAAAACGGATTCGTTTTCGGTCTCCGGAGCGATTATATAAAGGACCTCTTTAGCTCGTGTACAAGCTACATACAAGTTTTGAATGCAGCTTTGGGTTGCTGCAATAGCGTTTGAATAGGTCTCTTCATTTGTTTTCAGATGCTCCCAGTTGGGATTCTTTATTCCGTCGTATTCTCCCAGAGGGACTAAACCGCAAATGATTGCGGCTCGGAAATCCAATCCGAGAGTTGATTGAAACTTAATCAATCTAACGCCACCGGTCTCTCCGAAATGATCTTGCCATCCTGCATCTGTAGAGTAGAGGCGGCAGCAGGGAATATCTTCGAGTCGTAGTCTCGTTTCCAGTGTTTGTTGCAGATAGTATTGCTTATCCAACCAGCCTGCTATTTTTTTCCGATATTGACCCTGATACATGATAACTGCTATTTCATCATAGGGTATTTCGTTTTCATCATGGATCTTGTTTATTGCTTGAACAATAGTGTCTATTTCACAGCTTGCTTTTTTAATTGGAAGCTGGATGTACTTTACTCCATCGCCGTGAAATACCGCTTGTCCTCTCAGAAACATATCCGGGTCAATTTCGTAATCTTCCTGTATTTCATACAAATATTGCTTTGCATTGGAAACAAACCTGTTGATATATTCGTTAATCTCTATGCAGTTTCTATAGTTCTTTTCAATCCTGATATTTTTATTTCCCCCTCGATAATTGGGATATCCGTCTCCAACTTGCCAAGGGGCTTGCCCGCGTTTTTTTAGTTTCTCCAATCGCTGTGTTTTATCGCCGCAGATAACAAAAATATGATCTTTTGTATTCTTGTTCTCCAATAGGTTATAACAGAATTTATACCACTCTGACTCAAATGCTTGTACTTCATCGATAAATATACCGTAATACCGATCTTGGATTTGTCCTCGATTGAGCTTGTCGATTACAGATGATACCCATCCATCAAAATCACCATATTTTGCAGTAAATCCATTCTTCTCAAGGAGTTTTTTACACAGAGTATGAAAGGTCATACACTCTACATTTTTCTCGCGTAGTCCGGCGCGATCAATAAACCATGTGTAAAGAGAATGTAGGTTCTCATTTCTGCAAGTGATAAGGAACTTCTTGTTCGGATTCATTTGCGCTGCCTTAAAGCATTTCGATATGAGCAAAACACTTTTACCAGAGCCAGCGCACGCTAAAATGAGCTGATTAGGGTCATCTTTGCTTATACGATTGATAATGTTGATTTGCTCCTTGTCCAAGCGGAAGGCTCTTACAACTACATCCTTTTCATCAACAACCAGCAGTTCGCTATCAACACCTGGAGTAGAATCTGCTGTGTCAACACAAGCCATACGAACAGTAACATACTCTGGGGCAATCCTTTGCATCACAGAGTTTACATTCAAGTCTGAAATAAGCATTGGTGTATCAGAGACAGGGACGATGGGGTTATCCAACACGCGGTCTATAATTGCTCCAAACCCCTGACGAAGTTCAGAGAAGTCCTCAGAAAATAAACATTGCTTTTGAACGAAATCTAAAATAGCACTTACACTCATTTTTGAAATGTCAGCTCGTTTAAGATTAGGAAAGACATGAACAATGTTTATTGGGAATTTAAGAGCCTTTGCGTTCTCAGAAAGAGATTTGTTTCCAAGAAGCTTTTCGGAAATTATCTTTTTCGCAGTGGGGTAAACAAACTGCGTATACGGCTGCATAGTCGCTCCAAAAAGAGATGCGTCAGAGAAATCTTCAAAGAACTTGAAAAAGACTACCCCTCTGGAAGATATCAGAACATTCATACTTTCATTTTCGATCATTGTTGGATTTACTTTCAGCAAAAGAAAGCCATACCCATCATTGGAAATAGCATGGCGCACGAACATTTTTTCGTATCTCGAAAGTTCGATGTTTTGATATTCAGAAGGGAGAATTTCCATAATAGTCCTACTTTCTATTCAGCTCTTTTACAATGTCCTCGATTATTTCATCGACAAGGACTTTGGCAAGCTTTCTTGATAAAATATCACTTACTACTTTGAGGACTTGTTTGCTCTTCTTATCAATTCCGGAATTGATTTGGTTTATCTTAAAGTTTTTGCTCTCGGAAACCTCTTCGATTGCTGCTTCTATCTCTTCTTGAAGTTCCTTCTTTTTAGAAGTTAAATCTTCACTCACGCGCAATCCTGCAAGCGATGCCGCACTTTCGGTCAACGCAGTGACCATTTTTTCTTTATCTACGGTAGAATTAAATCCTTCTGCTACAGCGGTGGAAGCTTCACCGATTTTTCGTTCGATTTCTCGTAATGCCTTCGCATTCGGGTTGTTACGCGTCAACGATGCCTCTCTGATTGTACGAGCAATTTCCGTTCCAACGCTGTTGCTCAAGGCTTCCATGAATTTGTAGTAAGCATCGTTCTGCTCAAAATCATCTCGCCTTGCGTTAGGAATAAGTTTGTCTGTAACAATGAATATTTCGCCTTGCGTCCATCCGTTGAAGCGCGCTTCCTTGAAGATAGCATTCATGGTGTGACTATCGCCTATAAGGATATTACCTTTTCTCACACGGAAACCGGAGATTTCTTTTTCAGACAAGAAGCCATACCAGCCACAATTACCGTACCAGCCCAAGGCATATAATTCACCATCGACAGTGACATCAAAATATTTCATGCTTGATATTTCATCGACTGTTCGTTTGCCGCGGTCTGACCTGAATCTACTTTTATTGGGTTTATATACCGGCTCTAAATCTGATTCGTTTTCTCCCACAAATATGGGAAACTCTTCCACAACATACCCATTATCGCTCAAATAAGATTTTAGCTGAGAGGTATAAATAAAATGCCTGGACTGATAGGGTAATGGAGCGACTTGGGAGATATAGCTCCTTGCTGCATCTATGTCAAGCAAGTCCGAGAACCCGTTCACATCAACCATTTCGACGCAGAGATAATGCTTTTCTTCCTTTTCAGGAAATGTCTCTATGGTCGTTATTTCTTCCAAGACGGCAGACAGACTCATATCTTCGTATTCACCCGGAACAAGCAAATGCCGTAGCTTTTTACAATCAAATGAGACTACAGTTTTTACTTTCTCGTTTTCTGCGGAGGTAGTAAAAACAAGAGTATTACAATAGCTCATTCCACCTAAACGACCAATTCCACGGAAGCCTCGGTTGTTGGCATTTCTCTTTTTGGAGCTACCAACATTCATCAGTGTTTGCGCAGCTTCGGCAGCAGATATGCCTGTTCCATTATCTTTGATCGATATGTAAGACTCATCTGCATTAACAATAATGTCAATGCGCATACCTTGTTGTTCAAGCATACCAAGAGAAACGGCGTGTTCCAAAGAATCAACGCTGTTCTGAATGTATTCTCTATAAACAATTTTTGGATCCGAGTACATACCGGTTGTCAAGGACTCTAAAGTATATTTGCCAACCTGAACGATTTCCTCAGCCACGGCAGTCACCCCCAAACTCATTCAAAAAAATATAATCTACTATACGGATAATGTGTGACGACGCGTCCATCATTTAGGACTCTGAGTTGTCAGGTACAAATTCAACGATATCTTCAATATTGCAGTTGAGCGCAATACAGATTTTACGCAAAGCCTCCATCGAGACATCCTCGCCCTTTCTGAGCTTCGTCATGGTGCTGGATGACAAACCACTCTTCTTGTGAAGATCACCCTTGCTCATTTCTTTATCAACAAGTAGCTTCCAGAGTTTTTTATAGCTTGCTTTCATGATCTTTACCTCCGCATAAAATGCTACATCATATAATATAACAAATATTCCTCTTTTTCAAGATAGTTTCAATAATTTCGGACTTTTTAGACCGATTTGCACGATTTTCTGTGGATTAGCGGAATAGTCTGTGCCAATAAGAAAAAATGAGCTTATGTGCCAGTGTTAAGCACATAAGCTCTTCGTTTATTCGAGTTCGCTGTTCCTCTTGTTCTCGCGATCTTTGGATGCTGTCGGGCTGAGATAGCTGTCCACATTCGCCTTGATAGTGTCAATTTGTTTGGCTTCCTTTTTCAGCTTTGCTCTCTCGTCATAGAGCCGCTGCTGCTCTTCGGTCAGCCGTTCTTGTTCTGCTTGTAGAGCCTTCAAACTCGGCAGTTTTTCATCGCCCTGCATGGCAAGCAGTGTACTCCGCGTCGCCTCAAAAATCACAAGTTCGGCTTCGTGCTTTGCCTTGAAACCCGGCTTATCCTTTGTCTTCTGGAAAGCATCATACACGGGCTTGAGGCGCTGGTAGTTGGAGATGTTTTTGATAAGCGGCTGGACTTCCC
>ENA-ORNY01000794-ORNY01000794.1-human-gut-metagenome-genome-assembly--contig:-NODE-794-length-20105-cov-3.537307_pt1 | contig 20105 bp, 16 predicted proteins | sample MGYA00242122_ERZ509036 | MGnify/ENA primary metagenome ERZ509036 (study PRJEB26280, sample SAMEA2338696) | human gut metagenome | biome: human gut; feature: human-associated habitat; material: faeces... | reverse complement strand
CCCGGAGCCGATTTGCTCCGAGCCGCTTTTTGAAATGATTTGCAAAAACCGAGTTTTGAACCCGTTTTTTGCAAAAGCACGTTAATTATCGTATCCCGCCGGGATGAAGCCGCGGACAAGTTCGGCGATCCTGTCGGGTTTTTCCTCATGAACAAGGTGCCCCGCATTGCGAATGACGGTGCACGAGCAGCTGCGCAGGGAGGAGTGGTATTCGTCAACTTCGCCTGCGGGGTGCCACTTGTCATCCTCTCCCCAAAGCAGCAGAACGGGAGCCTGAATTTCACGCAGAGATGAAATCAGCGCGTTTTCGTCAAACTCAGCCAAAGTTCGGCGAACGGCATAACGGCTTGAACTGTCCGCAACGGGCTTGAAATACTCCGCAGCATCGTGTTCGTTTATTACGGTATGGTCAAAGACGCATTCGTTAAGCATTTTTTTAACGGATTTAAGGTTGTACATTCTGGAGGCAATTCCGCCGAACAGTCCGCTTTCCATCATTCGGACGGTGAGCGGCATTTCACTCGTTACACCGCCGGGGCAGATTGCGACAATCTTTCCGACACGCTCAGGATGCTTGTGCGCAAGCTCAAGCGCATACCCCGCACCGAAGGAAAAACCGAGAATATGCGCGGATTCGATTCCCATTGAATCCATGAAGCGCGCAAGGCTTTCGGCATGGTCGCCGATGGTATAATCAAAGAAATCGGGTCTGTCCGAATAACCGTGCCCCACAAGGTCAACGGCAATAACGCGGTAATACATTGCAAGCTTGTAGAACAGCCGGCGGAAGGTGTACAGGGACTGCCCCGCCGAATGAACCAAGATCAACGGCTCGCCCTTGCCGCTTTCCATATAATGAATTCTTGCCGTTTCATAGCGCGTTTCGATAACGTGAACCGAGTTGCGCAGGCGCACCGCTTCCGAATCGGCAAATTCGCTGTTTTTGATTGCATCTTCAAGCTTTGCACGCGCCGTTTCAAGGCGGGTTTCGGCATTTCGGAGCTTTTCAACAGCGTTATCGTGTGCATTCTTTGCGGCCGAAACGTTCTTGTCCGCATTGCGAACGACAACATCCGCCGCATCAAAATCGGAACGCTTTGAATCGTAGTCGGCTTCGGCAGCATCGGTAAGCGCCTTTGCGTCGGCATAGATCTTTTTCTTTTCGGCGGCGCGCTCATTCGCTGTGTCAAGTGCGGTTTTGAGCCTTGCGGCTTCAACCTCGGCGGCTGCGGCGGCAGAACGGGCGGCGGTTTCGGCTTTTTCGGTTTCGGCAATGCGCAGCTTTGCATTTTCAAGCTGAGCCGCAAGCGCGTCAAGCGTTGCGTTTTTGCCTGCAAGCGCAGCTTTTCTTCCGGTGCTTTCCTCATTCATTGCAGCGGTTTGCGCCCTTGCCGTGTCGTATTCATGTCGTGCGGAACGCAGTTTTTCGTCGTTTTCGGCAACGCAGCGTTCACATTCGGTCAGTTTTTCGCGAAGTGCGGCGCACTCCGACACAAGTGCGGAATGTTCCGACGTCTGCTGCTTTTCGGTCTCCGCCGCAGCATCGGCTTTTGTCTTTGCGGCATTGACTTTCTGCATCGCCGCATCCTTGTCCGCGCCCTTTTTGCCGTTTGCGGCGGTTTTAAGCGCGTCGAGCTGCTGAGTCAGCGCGGTTCGGTCGCTTTTTGTTTTCTGAAGATCGCGGCCGAGCTTTGCAAGGCTTCGTTCGGCATCCGCAATCTGTTTTTCAAGCGCACGCTTTTCGCCCGCAAGGCGCACCGCCTCGGCGTTCAGTTCCGCAACAATACCCGCTTTTTCGCTCTCTGCTTTTCGAAATTCCTCCGATTCGCGGTCGGTTTTCGCGGCAAGCACTTCCGTCTGTGCGCTGTCGTTTCGAAGCTCTTCAAGCTGCTTATGAAGGCGCATTTCGGTTTCAACGGCATTTCGGTGCGCTGTTTCGGCGTTCTCAAGCGCGGCGCGGCAGCCTGCGGCAGCGGTGTGGGCGGCGTTGCTGTCCGTCTCCGCCTTGCGCAGAGCCTTTTCAAACTCGGAATACACGGCATAGCAGCGGTCGCTCTCCGCCTTGCGCTGGTTAAAAAGGCTTTGCGCAGCAGCGGCAATGCCGTTCTTTTCGTCGTATTCGGGTGTCAGCGCACTTCGGCGGCTTTGCCTTTCGCGCAATTCTTTTTCGGCAGCGCGCTCATCCCTGTGTGCATCCGAAAGAGCCTCTTCGGCGGATTGTGCGGCGCGTTTCGCGCTTTCCCGTGCATTTGCAAGATCACGCGCCCTGCGCTTTGCGCTTTCGGCGGCGGCAGTATCGCGATGAACGGTGCGAACCTCCTCTCTGCGAACCGGCAGCTCGCTGGGAAGGGTAACGTTGACAAATTCTCCGGTATGCTCGGAGTTGATGAATTTTTTAACTTCCAATGAAAGACTCACGGCTGTGACAATCCTTTCTGTATCAGGTCATAATCAGGTCATATCTGTTCCGCACAGAGGGCACGCACCGGCAGAACTGTCGATTCGTGCGGCATTTCACGCGGAAAGCGGCAAAAACCCCGCTTTTCGGCGGTGAAACATGAAAAATCTGCCCCCTTTGCAGGTATTCTGTATCTTTATTGTATTTTACACGAGGAAGCGCGGCTATGCAAGCAAAAATTTCGCATTTTTGCGGTTCGCCGTCCGCCGCTCACTGTTCCCCGCCCGCCGTATACAGCTCCACGCAGTTTTCGCCGTCGATTTCTTCAAGGCGAACGGAAATTATCTCGTTTTTTGCCGTCGGAATGTTTTTTCCGACAAAATTCGGGCGAATCGGAAGCTCCGAATGCCCCCTGTCGATAAGCACCGCAAGCTGAACCCGCGCCGGACGACCCAAAGCCATTACCGCATCGAGCGCAGCCCTTGCCGTTCGGCAGGTATAAATAACATCATCCACAAGGATAACCGTTTTTCCGATAAGCGAAAAATCCACTTCCGTCGTGCTTACCACGGGGTCGGGCGCAACAGTCGAAAGATCGTCGCGGTAAAGGGTTATGTCAAGTTCGCCGACGGGAATTTTTGCGCCGGTTATCCTTTCGATGTTTTCCGCAAGGCGGAACGCAAGCGGAACGCCGCGAGTGCGGATCCCGACAAGACATATGCCGTCCGTGCCGTGGTTTTTTTCGATTATCTGATGTGCCATCCGAACAAGCGTTCTGCCGATGTCATCTTCCGAAAGCAATTTTGCCTTAAATATCATATCGCTGCCGTCCTGTTCTCGCTGCCGTCCTGTTCGCAATTCGAAATCAATCTCCGTCTTCCGGTTCCCGATTTTTGATTTTCATCCCGGCCCCCGGTTTCTCATTCTTTCACTCGGAGTATGAATATCATCGGAGTCAGTCCGCCCGCCTCGGTGCGCTCCTGCTTCAGGATTTCGATATTGCGTCTTTCCCGAATAAGGTTCTTGAGCAGGGTGAATTCCATTGTGTAAAGCACTGCAATGCCGCCTTTTTTGACAAGCAGCCCCATGCGGTCGAGCAGCCCTTCATAGAGCCTTTCGCAAGAGGAATGGTTCCCCACGCGGTTGCCGAAAGGCAGGTTGCAGATGAGTTCATCATACGGCCTTTTGCTTTCGAACCGCATTATGTCGTTGCAGATGAACTTGGCTTGAGTTATTCCGCAGGTCTTCGCTGCCGCTTCCGCATTCACCCTTGCGCAGTCAATCGCCTTGTGGGAAATATCAACACCCGTCAAAGAAGCGCAGGGTGAGAGCATTCCGCGCTCAAAAAGCAGAGTGCCGCTCCCGCAGCACGGGTCGATAACGCGGGCATTGACCGTCAGGTAATCGCTTGCAAACCGCAGCACGGCAGCCGCCGCCGCAGGATTCATCGAAGCCGGCAGCATCTCCTTTCGGTAGGGGAAACGTTCATCCCTGACGGTAAAAAGCTTCAGGTACAGCCTTGCGGAGCTCACCGAAGCGGCGATGCGAAGTTCGATTTCGTAATCCGCAGGCGCATTCACAAGCGTTTTGTCGTCCGTAAGATCGCGAATTGCCTTTTTAAGCTCGCTTCTGTTAATATCCCCCGGCAGGTCGCCCGTTATTTCAATGCGATAGCGATACGGCGGCTCTCCCTCATGCGTCTTCCGCATGAAATCAAGCATAAAGGGTTTTGCGCAGGAAGAAACAGCTTCCGCCGTCAAATCGACTTTCATATCGATCGGAATCAGAGCCTCCGAAAAGCAGCGTGCTTCAAACAGGCCGATGTAATCATCCGTATTGACCTTCAGGCTGTTTCGGCGAACGTCAAACGCCTCAATGTCAAAATCTTCCAGTTCGGCTTTAAGCTGCTCCGTCAGGCGGTCGGGAGCGGTCAACTCAATTTCATAAACTTTGTCAAGTCCGCGGAAAATATGCTTTTCGTGCTTCATTGCGGCGGCGCGCGCCTGTTTCAACGCCTCGCATTCCTCAAGATAATGCTTCTGCTCCGTTTCATCCGCAGGCGGGGCGGGAATGTATTCGTCAAGAGCGCGCTGAGCGCTTTCGCCGCCGACGGCTCCCAATGCAAAAAGCAGGGACGGACGAACAAAACGCGTATCTTCGCATTTCAGCCGCGCGATAAGAAGCTGAGCATCCGCTTCATCCTTTGTGAAAAGGCCGATAAGCCTTGCTGCATTGCGGCGGAGCTTCGGGGAGGCATCGCTTGCAAGGGCTTTGCGCATCGCCGGCAGAAGAGCAGGGTTGCCGCTCATGCGGAGCAGCATTGCGCGGCTTTTTGCAAGGCGTATCATCAGCGCCGAGCCGATGTTCTCCTCAATGAACATTGCCGTTGTTTCATCGCAAAGGCTGATTTTGTCGATGGTGGAATCATTCATTATTTCCGCCGAACCGTTCGGCTTTTCCAGTTCCGCTTTAATTTCGCTGCGGGTCAATCTTTTCATTGTGTTCCTTCCCTGTTTTCGTGCAGCAGAGCCTTTCGGGGGCACTTCGTTCCGTTTGCTCCGCAAGAGCTCCGCGCAGTTTTGATATTAAAATTCTGTTTAATCGGGTTTATCCGTTTGCTCCGCGCAGTTTTTCGAGAGCAGCCTTAAAATGCTCCGGCAGAGGAGCAAAAAATTCCATTTGTTCGTGAGTTCGCGGGTGAATCAGGCGCAGCCTTTCCGCATGGAGAGCCTGCCCGACGAACCCGAGATCGTTCCTGCCGCGCACTGCCGATGCCGCACCCGTGCCGTATACATCGTCGCCGACAAGCGGGTGATTGATATAGGCCATATGAACGCGGATCTGGTGTGTCCTTCCCGTTTCGAGTTCAACCCGCAAAAGCGTTCTTCCGCCCGCGCCGCTGTTCGGGAAACGTTCGCGAACGAACCAATGTGTAACCGCTTCACGCGCACCGGCCGTTCCGGCAGGGTACACCGCCATGCGTTTTCTGTCCGTTTTGTGCCTTGCAAGCGGCGCATCAACAGTTCCGCTGTCCTGTCTGAAATTGCCCTCGCACAAAGCGCAGTAGGTTCTTGCCACCGAATGGGTCTTCAGCTCGTTCGCAAGAAAATTGTGAGCATCGTCATTCTTTGCAATGACCAGCAGTCCGGACGTGTTCTTGTCGATTCGATGCACAAGCCCCGGGCGCATTGCTCCGCCTATGCCCGACAAATCCTTAAGGTGAAACATCAGCGCGTTGCAAAGCGTCCCGTCCGGGTTGCCCGGCGCGGGATGCACTACCATTCCGACAGGCTTGTTTATAACGGCAATATCCGCATCCTGATACACAATATCTATCGGAATATCCTGCGGAACAAGCTCCGTCGGCACGGGCGGCGGAAGCTGAATTTCAATAATATCACCCATGCGCACGGCATACTTTGCTTTTTCGGAACGACCGTTGACCGTTACCGCACCGCAAAGAAGCAGCCTTTGCACCGCCGAGCGCGTAAGCTCCGTGTGTTCCGCTGCAAAAGCATCCAGCCTGCCTCCGTTTTTTTGTGCCGCAATAACAATTTTTCCGCCGCTTCGGCAGTCGTCTTCCGTCTCGCCGCAAAGAATTTCATCCGAAACAAACTCACTGCCGAAGTCTCGGTCACCTGCATTTTCGCAGGCTTTTTCCGCGCATTCCCCGCTGTCCTTTTCGGGGAGATGTCCGTTCATCCGTTCCGAGTCAGAATTCATTTGCTTTCCGCCTGTTTTACGTCGGGTTCGGCACCCGCGCCGCCGTTGCCCGCCGCGCAATCCGCGGTTTTTTCGCCGTCCGTTTTTTCGGGTTTCTGCTTTTTTTCGTCCAATGCGGCAAAATACGCTCTGCCGCTCTTTGTGAACAGAACGCTCACAATAAGCAGCACCGCGCCCACGGTTATGCAGCTGTCCGCAAAATTGAACACGGGAAAATTAATAAAATCAAAAGCAATGAAATCGCGCACATAGCCAAGCGCAACGCGGTCAATAAGATTGCCTATCGCACCCGAAAGCACGAGCGCAAGCCCGAGCTGCAAATTGCGCGGCATTGTTTTCAGCGTTTTTAACAGAATGAAAACTATCAATCCGCCCGTGACTATCGTTATCACAACAAAAACCCACGTTGCATTGCTGAAAAGCCCCCACGCCATTCCCGTGTTTTTATGATACTCGAAGCGTATCAGCCCCGGGATAAACTCAAGCGCGCCGCCCGTTTGCGAAAGCCCGCTCACGGCGGCCGCCTTTGATATTAAATCCGCCGCAACAAGCAAAATAACCGCTGCGCAAAGTGTAACCAACAATGTTATTCTCCGTTCCTTTCCGCGCGCCCGTCTGCGGCCGCGAAAAATGTATTCCTTCACATATAACATGATACAACACTCACCGAAAAAATGCAACGGGGAAAGAGCGGATAAGTTTATCGTTTCGAAACATAATCCGCATATTTCTTATTTGTTGCGCTCCGCCTGTTATCGCGGTATAATACCATCGTGCCGACAGCGGCGCGCTACTCTGTCGAAAGTTCGTTGAATCTGCTTCGGCAAATTAATAAGGAGAACCCGTTCTTGGCTGATCTGAAGAAACTTATTGATGAATTACGCAAATACCCCGTTGAAACCCAATGGCTCGAATTCAAGCACAACAACTATACCCCGGAAATGATCGGACAGGATATCAGTGCTCTTGCAAACAGTGCAGCACTTTATGACCGGAAGTGTGCATACATGATCTGGGGAATAGACGACGTTACACATGATATTATCGGAACCGAGCATAATCTTCAAACCTTAAAAAAGGGGAATCAGGAGCTTGAAAACTGGCTGCGATCCCTCCTTTCGAAGAACGCTGATTTCGAATTTCATTCAGTTAAAACGAATAACAAAACCGTTGGACTGCTCATAATACATAAGGCAGCCAATCAGACCGTGACTTTTGAAAAGGTTGCCTATATCCGTGTCGGGAGCTATACAAAAAAATTGAGTGACTTTCCCATACTTGAAGCTCAGCTTTGGAGCAAAATGCGTGATTTAAAGTTTGAAGAGCAGTATGCAAAATCGGATTTGGATTTGATTGAGGCGTTGAGTCTTCTAAACCACACTTCCTACTTTGACCTTGCGGGAATTCCGCAGCCCGCCGATGCGGCCGGAATTGCACATTATCTGCTGCAGGAAGCAATTCTCGCAAAGCAGGATGACGGGTTGTACTCAATTACAAACCTCGGTGCAATTTTGTTTGCCAAGCAGCTTTCGCTTTTTCCAAGGCTTTTTCGGAAAAGCATTCGTATTACCCGATACAACGACAACAGTCGTTTTGAGATGCTGAATAAATACACTATCGAAAGCGGTTATGTTTCCGCATTCGAGGGACTTTTCGGCTATTTGGACGCGCTCCTTCCGTCGAAAGAAGTAATAATTGATGCTGTTCGCAAAACAATGACTGTTTATCCCAAGCTTGCATTAAGAGAGGTTATCGCAAATGCTCTTATTCATCAAGACTTTTCCGTATCCGGCGCCGGGCCTGTGATTGAAGTATTCCGCGACCGCATTGAAGTCACAAACCCCGGCACGCCTTTGGTTGACATCGATCGAATCATCGATAACCCCCCGCGTTCGCGAAACGAGAAATTAGCATCGTTAATGCGCCGTCTCGGGCTGTGCGAAGAGCTCGGAACCGGTTGGGATAAAATAGTTATAAAATGTGAGTCCGAACAGCTTCCCGCTCCCCTTATCCAAACTTTCACCGACAGTACGCGCGTAACGCTTTATGCCCATGCTCCCTTTGCGAGCATATCGTCTGCCGACAAATTGAGAGCCTGTTATCTTCATGCCTGCATTAAACAGGTCCAGGGTGAACAGATGACTAATTCGTCCCTCCGTGCACGCTTCGGGCTGAAGGACTCCTCCTCCGGCAGTATCTCAAGACTGATTAAAGAAGCGGTAAACCAAGGATACATAAAGCCTTTTGACCCTGAAACCGCTCCGCGCTACATGAGATACATTCCGATATGGGCATGATCGTTTTAACTTGCCGGTAATTTGCCGAGTCGGGTATTTTTGTTCTGTTTGTAATCTGTTTTTAGCCGTATACATTTGATTTTAATCAGATGTCGATGCTGCTGTTAACTTGCCGGCAACTTGCTGTTAACTTGCCGGCAAGTCAGCCGTGCTCCACATTTTCCTCAGTTGATCCGACTGCGAAAAAAGTCACTCGTATTTTGAATAAAGACGTATTCAGCCAAAGCCACCGCTTTCTCCCGCTTCTTCCAAGGCTGTACGATTTTTGTTTTTTCTTTGATGTGCACTTCCGACCCCGATTTTCGGCAAAAAAATCCCTGTTCCTTTGCAAATATATCCTTTTTCCCCCTTACAATATAGGCTGAAGAGTTATATAATAGGAGGCAGGAATCGTTCGGTTCGATTTTCGGACGGATTCGGGCGATTTTTCTTTTTAACGTTACCTTTGGGAGGATCGCAATGGAAAATTTCGATAACCTTAAAAAAACTCCGCTGTTTGAGAAGCATTGTGCTCTCGGCGGCAAAATCGTCGATTTCGGCGGCTGGGCTCTGCCCGTGCAGTACACCTCCATTTTGGATGAGTGCAAAGCCGTTCGCGAACGCGCAGGCCTTTTTGATGTTTCACACATGGGTGAAGTTGACATTATCGGCAATGATGCCTATGCCTACATGCAGAAAATGGTCACCAACGACGTCACTTCAATGACGCCCGGCAGGTGCCGCTATGCCGTTATGTGCTATGATAACGGCGGCGCAGTGGACGACGTTCTTATCTACAAATTCGCCGACGATCACTACATGCTCATCGTCAACGCCGGCAATACCGACAAGGACTTTGCATGGCTTTCCGAACATGCATTCGGTGATGTTCAGGTCATCAACAACAGCGCAAAATGGGGTCAGCTCGCTTTGCAGGGTCCGCTTCATCAGGCAGTTCTTGATGCGGCGGGTTTTGAAGGCGAGATCCCTCAGAAATATTACACTTTCAACGATAAAATGACCGTTGCCGGCATTCCCTGCCTCATCTCCCGCACCGGCTACACCGGAGAAGACGGCGTTGAGCTTTACTGTGCGGCGGAAGATACCGTTCGCCTGTTTGAGGCTCTGCTTGAAGCGGGCAAAGGCGTTGACATGCTGCCCTGCGGCCTCGGCGCACGCGACACGCTCCGTTTTGAAGCTTCCATGCCCCTTTACGGTCATGAAATGAGTGCGGACATCAACCCCGTTGAGTGCGGCCTCGGCTTTGCAATCAAATTCAACAAGCCCGATTTCATCGGCAAAGAAGCTTTGCTCAAGCCCCAGACCCGCAAACGCATCGGTCTGAAGCTCGTCGGAAAAGGCATTGCCCGCCCCGATGCGGATGTTCTCTGCAATGGTGAAAAAGTCGGTATCGTCACCTCGGGCGGCCCCGCACCCGCTGTCGGCGGCAATTATGCAATGGCACTCGTTTCCGCCGATGCCGATGAAAACGGCACTTGGGCCGTTTCCGTTCGCGGCAGAGTCATCGACTGCGAGTTTGCACCCATGCCCTTCTACAAGAGGAAATAAACATAATTTATGCGGCTCACCCGTCGGCGCCGCACAAATGCGCACAAAACTGCGTTCCCTTCCCCGGCGGTGCGTATCGGCTCTCGGCACGGTTCCGCCGCGGGAATTTAAACGAAAATACATACAAAACTTATAAATCCGGAGGATTATATCATGGTTCCCACCGACCGCAAATACACCCGTGAACATGACTGGGTACTTATCGAAGACGGCGTTGCCACCCTCGGCATCACCGATCACGCACAGAGCGAGCTTGGCGACATCGTTTATGTTGAGCTTCCCGAAGTTGACAGCGAGATCAATCTCGGCGAATCCTACACCACCGTTGAATCCGTAAAGGCAGCTTCCCCCGTCAACAGCCCCGTTGCCGGCACCGTCATCGAAGTCAACGAAGAGCTGGACGCACAGCCCGAGCTTCTTAACGAGGATGCTTTCGGTCAGTTCATCGCAAAGATCAAAGTTACCGAAATCGACGAAGCAAGCCTGCTCACCGCAGAAGAATACGAAAAGCTGCTTGAAGAGGCTTAATCAACCCGTACCTGTCGCGGCCCCGCCCAAGCCTGTGCTTTTCGGCACGGTTCCGCGATAAAAAAACGCATAGCTCCGCGCCCACGGTTTTCCGCCGCCGCGGGTTATGCGTTTTTACCTTGAATAAGCTTTTTTTCGAATCGGACAAAATTCCGATTCATCAAGATTTTATATTTATAAAGGAAGTATTCCACAACATGAGAAGCTATGTTCCCAACACCGTTGAAGAACGCCGCGAAATGCTGAAAACACTCGGCCTTTCCGAAATGGACGAGCTGTTTGCCGATATTCCGGCGGATCTTAAGCTCAACCGCGAGCTGGATCTTCCCGCTCCGATGAGCGAGATGGAGCTGCGTCAGCTCATCACCGGCTATGTTCTTCAGAACGACGAAGCCTGCCTGCTTTTCCGCGGCGCGGGCGCATATCATCACTACATTCCCGCGCTGATTCCTCAGCTCATCTCCCGCAGCGAATTCTACACCGCATACACCCCCTATCAGGCGGAAATGAGCCAGGGTATGCTTCAGGGCATTTTCGAATGGCAAACAGTCATCTGCAATCTTACCGGCATGGATGCCGCCAACGCTTCCGTTTACGACGGTGCGACCGCTGCGGCTGAATCCCTGCTGATGCTGCGTGACTCAAAGCGCAAGAACAAGATCCTCTACAGCGCAGGTCTTCACCCCGATGTTATCGGCACTGTCAAAACCTACGGCCACTGCCACGGCCTTGAGCTTGTTGAAATCGGTCTCAACGAAAACGGCATTACCGATATCGACTGCCTGAAGGCAAACCTTGAAGGCTCTGCCGGTTTCATCGCCGCACAGCCCAACTATTTCGGCTGCATTGAAAACATGGACGAGATCTCAGCCCTCGTTCACGGCGCAAAGGCACTGCTCGTCAGCTATGTCAACCCCATCAGCCTCGGCGCTGTCAAACGCCCTGCGGACTACGGTGCGGATATTGCTGTCGGCGATGCACAGCCTCTCGGCATTCCCATGTGCTTCGGCGGCCCGTATGCGGGCTTTATGGCAGCAGGCGGCAAACTCATCCGCAATCTGCCCGGCAGAATCGTCGGTGAAACCGTTGATGCCGACGGCAACCGCGTATTCGTTCTCACCCTTCAGGCACGCGAGCAGCACATTCGCCGCGAAAAGGCTTCCAGCAACATCTGCTCCAACCAGATGCTCTGCGCAATCATGGCAACCATGTATGCCTGCACGATGGGTCCCTGCGGCATGAAAGAAGTTGCCGAAGCGAACATTGCAAAGGCGCACTATCTGGCTCAAAAGCTCACCGAGCTTCCCGGCTTCAAACTCCGTTTCAACACCCCGTTCTTCAACGAGTTCGTCATCGACAGCGAGATTCCCGCCGACGAGATTTCCACCGCGCTCAAGGATGCCGGCATAGTTTCCGGCCTTGTGCTTGCAGACGGCGGAATGCTCTGGTGCGCAACCGAAATGACAACCAAAGAAGATATTGATTACCTTATCGAAATGCTCAACATCATGTTCTTTGAGCAGGACGGTGAGAACGAAACCGACGGAGGTACCGAAGCATGAGGCAATCCTACAAGCTGATTTTTGAACGTTCCCGCGAGGGACGCCGCGCGTATGACCTGCCCGCACTGGATGTGCCCGCCGCAAACTGCGCAATCCCCGAAAATATGCGTGCCGAATCAAAACTCGACCTTCCCGAACTGGGTGAAGTCGATCTTGTTCGCCACTACACAAACCTTTCCCGCCGCAATTTCGGCGTTGACAACGGGTTCTATCCTCTCGGCTCCTGCACGATGAAATACAACCCCAAAATCAACGAAGAAGTCGCCCAACTGTTTAACGACGTGCATCCTCTGCTCGATGCAGATATGTGCCAGGGTTCTCTGCGCCTGATGTATGACATGGAAAAATGCCTGTGCGAAATCTGCGGCATGGACGCTTTCACGCTCCAGCCCGCTGCCGGTGCGCACGGTGAATTGACCGGACTTATGCATATCCGCGCCTATCACGAACATCGCGGCGACACCGCCCGCACAACCATCATCGTTCCCGATGCGGCGCACGGCACCAACCCCGCAAGTGCGGTTATGTGCGGCTTCAAAGTTAAAGAAATCAAATCCGCTCCCGACGGCGGCGTTGATCTTGACGCGCTGCGTGCGGCAGTCGGCCCCGACACTGCGGGTCTGATGCTCACCAACCCCTCCACCCTCGGCCTGTTTGAGCGCAATATTAAGGAAATTGCCGACATCGTTCACGAGGCAGGCGGTCTGCTCTATTACGACGGCGCAAACCTGAACGCGATAATGGGCATTGTTCGCCCCGGCGATATGGGCTTTGACGTTATGCATATCAACCTGCATAAAACTTTCTCCACCCCGCACGGCGGCGGCGGTCCCGGCAGCGGTCCCGTCGGTGTAAAAAAACACCTCATGCCCTTTATGCCCGTTCCCGTGCTTGTTGAACGCAACGGCATGATCGAACTCGATTACGATCGCCCCGAATCCTTCGGCAGGGTCAAGAGCTTCTACGGCAACTTCGGTGTTATCGTCAAGGCATATGCCTATATCCGCTCTCTCGGCGGCAAGGGTCTCAAGGAAGCAAGCGAAAATGCCGTTCTGAATGCAAACTACATCATGAACGCACTGCGCGGCACCTATGAGATTCCCCACGACCGCATCTGTATGCATGAATGCGTCATTGCTCCGGGCGAACTGCTCGATCTCGGCGTTCACACAACCGATATCGCAAAAGCCCTTATCGATCGCGGTTACCATCCCCCGACCATCTACTTCCCGCTTATCGTTCATGAAGCAATGATGATCGAACCCACCGAAACCGAAAGCCGTGAGACTCTCGATGAGTTCATTGAAGCAATGAAAGACATTGCCCGTGAAGCCAAAGAAAACCCCGAGGCCGTACACGCCTGCCCCGTCACCACCCCCGTCGGCCGTCCCGATGAGGTCACCGCGGCAAGAAAGCCCGTTGTACGCTACACGAAATAAGCATTGCTTTCAGTAAACCGCAAACTTCGTCAGCGGGCTCGGTATCCCCGCCCCCGCTGATGAACAACAGGACTGCGCCGTAAAAGGCAGCAGTCCTGTTTTGTTATTGTATTCGAGTTTTGTTGAGTGCGTTTGCCGCTGCCCGACAATTACCTTCCCTCCGACAGGAACTCGGCCGCCGAAGGATTCAAATCCAGCCCGGAAACCTCCCCGCTGCGCAGCATATAATAACCTTGACAGGCTATCATTGCCGCATTATCGGTGCAGAACCGCATATCCGGGCGGCAAAAACGGATGCCGTTCCTGTCGCATTCGGTTTGCAGCCGGGTGCGAAGCACATTGTTCGCACTCACTCCGCCGGCAAGGGCAAGCACGGAGCTTTTTTCGCGCAGAGCCGCGCGAACGGATTTCATCGTCAGGGTATCCGCAACGGCACGTTGGAAGGAGGCGGCAACATCGGCCTTGTTCAGAACTTCCCCCTTCTGCTCCGCATTATGAAGCAGGTTGACAACGGCCGTTTTGATTCCCGAAAAACTGAAATCATTGCTTTCGCCCTCGTTAAACGGTGCATGGAAGCGGAATGCGTTCGGGTTCCCGCATTTTGCAAGCTTCTCTATCTCCGGGCCGCCGGGGTACGGCAAGCCGAGCGCACGCGCCGCCTTGTCAAAAGCCTCACCCGCCGCATCATCGCGCGTTCTGCCGATAAGCTCAAAGCGATTGTAATCGACCACGCGAACGATATGGCTGTGGAAGCCACAATGCAGACAAACGGCGGTTCAAGATCCGGATAAGTGAGATAGTTTGCGGCGATATGCCCCGCAATATGGTTCACGCCGACCAAAGGAATGTTTGCGGCGTATGCGAGGCCTTTTGCATAGCTGACGCCCACAAGCAGTGCGCCGATCAGCCCGGGTGTGCAGGTTACGGCAATTGCACCGATGTCATTCAAACCGACACCGGCAGTTTTTAATGCCTCATCCGCAACGGCACCTATCCGCTCCGTATGGCTGCGGGAAGCAATTTCCGGCACAACGCCGCCGTACAGCCTGTGAACGGGAATTTGCGTATGCACCGCCATGCTCAGCACTTTGCGTCCGCCGCACAGAACTGCGGCGGCTGTTTCGTCGCAGGAGGATTCAATCCCGAGTATAAGTTCATTTTCCCCGCTCATAAAGCGTTTCAGCGCGGGTTCACATCTTTCGGACCAATTCAAATTGATTTTCCTTTCCAAACCGCTTTTCACTTTCCGAGCCGACTCCCGCTTCCGCAGGCAGTAACCGGAACGATTGATTTGATTAAGTGAATTTAGTCTTTGGCATCCCTAAGTCTGTTTTTCACGGTTCCCTTGCCTGCTCCCGAAGTTTTGCACACAATCCCCGCGAGAATGCTTATAACCGCACAGGCACTCACGGTGTAAACTGCAATGCGAAGTATCAGATCGCTGAAAAGCTGCTGAACGCAGATGCGAATCATCAAACTTTCCGCCGGGTCAAATATTGCAGACGGAACATCCAGAAATACTGCGTGAAACAGTATCCAGAACGAATAAAAATCCACGGCAGCCCAAACTGCAAGCACAGCCGCAATGAAGGCAATGACGCAAATCCCGATAAGCCAGCAGCGGGCAAGCACGGCGGCGGCTCTCCGCCTGTAAACATACAGAGCAAGCGCAGCCGCAATTGCTGCAAAGGCGAACAGAATGTATTTCGCTGTTTCAACCCCGAACCAGAGCTTTCGGACATCATTCATGTGCGAAATTTCCCGCTCGCCGAACATTTCGGTGCGTTCGCCGAACACCGTGACTTCCGTTTGAAGCTCATCCGTCCCGCCCTTCATATAATCAACCATGCGAAGATACACGGTGCACATCTCGTCCGTGCTCATGCCGGTGTAATCGTTTATATCGAGTTTTTCATACTCCCTTTTGATCCAAACCTTATCTCCCGAAAGCCGGTCGATAAAACTTATCAGCAGCGCGGCAGCAAGGCACGGCACGGCAGCATATGCAAGGATTTTTGAAAGCAGCTTCATGCTTATATTTTATCTTCCCTCCGGGTTTACAATTGCCGTTATCCTTTCTTCCGCCGCCTTAAGCTGCGGAATGATGCTATTAACGATCGTCACGTTCGTCGGCACAACAACATACCAATAGCCTTTAAGCTGCGGGAACACGCGGCAGGGATGATATTTCTCGCTCTCCACGCGCACACTTCCCCCCTCGCGAACGATGCCGATTTCCGCAATAAAAGTGTCGTTCGCGGTGCTTCTGCCCATGCTGGACACAAAGTTGCCCATTGAATATGCACAAAGCACCTGCCGTCCGTCCGCCGCCGTGAGCCAAACAACGGGCTGAACCGCATGGGAGTGTGAGCCGATTATGATATCAACGCCTGCATCCGCCATCTCCTGAGCGTGAGTCACGACCTTCGGTGTGGGTTGGTGCGTATGTTCCGCGCCCCAATGATTATAGGCCACGATAAGCTCCGCACCGGCAGCCCGCGCCGCCGCAATGTCCTCGGCAATGCGTTCCTTTGAATAGGTGTTTATCATGTATTCACAGCCCGCTTCGCGAACGGCTTTATCTTTTGAATTATAGAATTCGGCATAGGAAAGGAGGCCGACTTTTATCCCCTTAACATCAAGGATTACGAACCGCTGCGCGTCCTTTTCGCGGAAAAGTCCGGTGTAGGGAAAACCGTATTCCTCAACAGCCTGAGTGGTTTCGATAATGCCCTGAACTCCCGCATCGCAGCAATGGTTGTTTGCAAGCACAAGCGCGTCAAAGCCCGCAAATTTCAATGCTCCCAAATATTGCTTGGGCCCGTTGCAGTTGGGCATTCCGCCGATATTGCGCTGCTCCGTTGCATAGGGCCACGAATGCGAAAGCGATGTTTCAAGATTGCCGATGACGCAGTCCGCATTGTTAAAAACTTCCCTGACATATGCAAATGACGGAGAAAAGTCATAGCCGCTGCCGCCCGCCTGCTGTTTCGCGCCGCGCTGCTGGCTTGAAAGGCACATCAAATCGCCCACAAACATGAGCGTTGCATGAACGGGCGCAGGGGTGGGCGCCGGCGTCGGTTCGGCCGTCGGCTCCGGTGTCGGTTCGGCCGTCGGCGACGTTGTCGGCTTTGCTGTCGGCGCAGGCGTGTCATGGCCTATGTCAACAACAACATCGCCTCCGCGGCAGGCGGTGCCTGTGAATACAAATGCCAAAGCAATCATCAGTGCGGCGAACCGCAGCAATTTTTTCTTCATTATCTGTCTCCTCAACAATCTGTCTCCTCAACAATCTGTCTCCTCAACAATCTGTCTCCTCAACAAAGTGCGCCGACGCTCGGCTTCGCCCCGAAAAAAGCAATTGCGGCAGCGGCGGGTTAACTCTCCCCCCGTGAGAACTTCGGTCACGGGGATGTCTTTCATGCTTGTTCCCCTCGGGAATGTTTCCCGAGAAACAAGCTGATTGCAGGCTCAGCCTGCACAACAGCAAATTAAACAAGCCTGCCCGAGAACAGTTTGCCGTATTGCCTCGGACAGGCAATAAAAAGCGTTTCCTGTGCGGCACCGTCACGCGGACGGGCGCGGACGGCTTTTGCCGTTCTGCCTTCAATCCGGCTGAATAACTCCCGCCGCAACGGAAGCGGCAAGGCGCACGTTGTTATAAACAAGCGCGATATTCGCCTTCAGGCTTGCGCCCTCCGTAAGCTCCGCAATGCGCGCAAGCAGGAAGGGGGTAACATCCCTGCCCGTGATGCCGTTCTTTTCGGCCTCACGCAAAGCCTTCGTGGTTGCACGGTCGATCATGTCCTCGTCGGCTTCGAATTCTTTCGGAATCGGGTTCACAATAACCATGCCGCTGCGCATCGGAATATTTGCCATTGCGCCGACCATATCCGAAAGCTCCTCAACCGAATCGCATCTGCAAGGGGTGTTATAACCGCTGTCCCGCGTGTAAAATGCGGGCATTTTGTTCGTGCGGAAGCCGACAACGGGCACACCCTGCGTTTCAAGATACTCAAGCGTCAAGCCGATATCAAGCACACTCTTTGCCCCCGCGCAAACGACTGCAACAGGCGTTCTTCCAAGCTCCGTAAGGTCGGCGGAAATATCCATGGTCGTTTCCGCGCCGCGATGCACGCCGCCGATGCCGCCCGTTGCAAACACTTTTATGCCCGCAAGGCTTGCAATGAACATCGTTGCGGCAACCGTCGTTGCGCCGTCCGCACCCTTTGCCATGATATAAGGAATATCGCGGCGGCTGACTTTTGCAACATTCCGTCCTTCCCTGCCGAGATACTCTATCTGTTCCTCGGTAAGGCCCGCGCAAAGCTGACCTCCGATGATCGCAATCGTTGCGGGAACCGCGCCGTGCGTACGTGCCAGACGTTCGCACGCAAGAGCCGTTTTGACGTTCTGCGGATAAGGCATTCCGTGCGCAATAATCGTGCTTTCAAGCGCAATAACGGGTCTTCCCAGCGCAAGTGCCTCGCGAACTTCATCAGAAAGTTTAACGTTGTAATTCATTTTTATGACCATGACTTTCGCTTCGGCGAAAGTCTCCTTTCTTTTCTTTGCATTTTGCAGCCGGCTGCGGCCGGCTTCGTTGTAAAATCCCTGTCGGAAAGCTGCCCGAGGTTCGGATTTAAAGTTTAATGTTCAAATCTTTTTCCCGGTTCCCTTTCGGTGCAAACTGTTATGACTCCGTTATATCCTCAACTTATCCACATTCAAAGCCGCGTTTAACAGGCATTTTTTGCAAAAAACTCCCCGATTCGGGCAAGTTATCCACATTTTTACACTGTTCGGACGTGTTATCCACACGAACCTGTGGATAATGTGGATTATTTTGATGCAGTCTTTCCGCATCGTTTTCAATACTCGAAGCTTTTGTTCAGTTCTCGTCGGTTTCAATAAAAAAATCCACAACTTTCCTGTCGGAAATCACACGGCGGATATAATTTGATATCTCCGCATGACGGGGAAAATCGCGGTACGCAAGCATATCCTCAACGCTTTTGAAGTCGGCAACAAGAGCCATATCAAAGCTTGCGGGGCTGCCGAGAACATCCTCGCCGATGCTGAGCTTCAGAAGCGTCGGCGCAACACCGACAAGTGCACGAAGATTTTCCGCCGCAAAGCGCATGTTCTCCGCTTTTGTTTTGCCTTCCGCATTGTCAAGAAATTTCCACATCACAATGTGCTTCAGAATTTTCACGGGTATTTTCCCTCCAAAGGAATTATTCCGAAAGGCTGCCTTGTTTTTTGCTCGGCAGCAAATGCCTTTCGTATGCGGTTATTATACCATATTTGTATAGGGCGGGCAATGTTCAATTGGGAATCGGCAATCAATAATGAGCAACTGCCGCTCGATTTTTGGCATTAATGTGACAAAATTGAAACATTATTTGTTTGCTGTTGCTTTTCGTGTCGGAGTGTTATATAATATTAGCACTCAAAGAGAACGAGTGCTAATAACCCGATTTGAACCGCCGAACCTCAGCCCCTCGGCGGACGGGGAAGCACCTTCCCGTGCCTCTCTGATAACGCCCCCGTTTCATTCGGGCAGCAGTTTGATGCAGCCCCGTTTGCACGGGACAATGTTCCTGATTAAAAGGAACACCGTTACGGAAACAATACCTCAAGGAGGTTTACCTTATGAACGCTAATAAAATGACCCAAAAAACCCTTGAAACCCTTCAGCAGGCGCAATCGCTTGCCGAGGAGCGCAGGAATACCCAAGTCGGGCAGATCCACGTTTTTCATGCGCTTCTTGACGATCCGGATGATTTGAACGCCCAGCTTATGGCATCCATGGGCATTTCCACGGATGAACTCCGCGCCGCAATCGACACGGAGCTTGACAAGCAGGCAACCTTCGGAAGCAGCGGCGGCGGGCAGGTTTATATGACTCCGGAGCTGAACTCCGTGCTCACCCGCGCCGAAGAGGAAGCAAAGCGCATGGGCGACAGCTTCGTTTCTGTTGAGCATATCATGCTCGGCCTTATCGAACGCGCCGACTATGTTGTGAAACCCCTGCTCAAACGGTTCGGAATCGTCCGCGACAAATACCTTGAAGCGTTGAAAGCCGTCCGCGGCAACAGCAGGGTGAATTCCGATAATCCTGAAAGCACCTATGATGTTCTTAACAAATACGGACAGGATCTGACCGAACTTGCCCGGGCGCAGAAGCTTGACCCCGTTATCGGCCGTGATAACGAAATCCGCAGCGTTATCCGCATTCTTTCACGAAAAACGAAGAACAACCCCTGCCTTATCGGTGAACCCGGCGTCGGCAAAACCGCCATTGCCGAGGGGCTTGCGCTCCGTATCGTGCGCGGCGACGTCCCCGACAATCTGAAGGATCGCAGACTTTTTGCACTGGACATGGGTTCTCTTGTTGCGGGCGCAAAATATCGCGGTGAATTTGAAGAAAGGCTGAAAGCTGTGCTTAACGAAATCAAGCGCAGCGAAGGCAGGATCATCATGTTCATCGACGAACTTCACACCATTGTTGGCGCCGGCAAGACCGACGGCGCAATGGATGCGGGCAACATTCTGAAGCCCATGCTTGCACGCGGCGAACTGCACTGCATCGGCGCAACAACGCTTG
>ENA-ORNY01000786-ORNY01000786.1-human-gut-metagenome-genome-assembly--contig:-NODE-786-length-20223-cov-145.293435_pt1 | contig 20223 bp, 19 predicted proteins | sample MGYA00242122_ERZ509036 | MGnify/ENA primary metagenome ERZ509036 (study PRJEB26280, sample SAMEA2338696) | human gut metagenome | biome: human gut; feature: human-associated habitat; material: faeces... | reverse complement strand
AACTCCGACTCAGATCTTCGCTGGGACGGAAGAAGGCCGGATGAGGAGGAAGAGGTGTATAGGAGGAGGTGTCTGATGTTTGCGATGCAGGTTGTTCATAATTCTCAGAAAAAAATTTTTCGTAGATAAGCTTTGTTGCATATAAATAGTAGATATTAATATATAGTTAGGATAGTTACTAATTCCTGTAGCTATCCTAACGGTATTGATACATTCCACTAAATCAGAATTTAGAGGCGATGGCTAAACAACTCTACGATTACTGGTTTGTACAGTTTGATTTTCCAGATGAAAATGGAAGACCATATAAGTCTAGTGGTGGTGAAATGGTTTGGAATGATAAATTGAAACGGGAAATTCCTAAAGGCTGGAAAGATATTACATTTAATTCTTTTATAAACAAAAACAAAGCTGGAGATTGGGGTGATGATATACCCAAAGATGGGACAATCAAAGTGGGTTGTGTGCGTGGAGCAGACATTATTAAGCTAAATGATGTACCCACAAGATACATTACATCGAAACATTCTGACAGACTTTTAGAAGATGGTGATATTGTAATTGAGGTTTCTGGAGGAAGCCCTATTCAAGCAACAGGTAGAGTGGCATTGATAACAAATGGTGTCATTGAAAGAAATGGAAGAGCTTTAGTGTGTTCTAATTTCTGTCAATCATTTAGCATGAAGAAACGAGTGTTTTCTGAGTACTTTTATTATCTATGGAAAAATCTTTATGATAATGATAATATGTTCAATTTTGAAGGGAAAACATCTGGTATTAAGAACTTTCAAGCAGAAGTATTCTTGGCAAATCATTGGTTTGAAGTTCCTAAACAATTAATAGAAACATTTCATGCTGTTGTTTCGCAATATCATTTAATGATTGACCAGAATATAGCTGAGAGCAATAACTTGATTAAGCTGCGTGATGAACTTCTACCGCTTCTGATGAATGGTCAAATATCGGTAAATTCTGATTTAGTAGCCCTTTATATTATAGAGGACTTAAACAACGGAATTTATGAAAGAGAACATCATTCAGGCGATAGTTGCGGAAATGCAGCGTGACTTGGATTGCCGACAGATGGCACGGCTCAAAGCTGTGCTTGCATCAGAACTGCATAATGTAGAAATAATCGAAAAGAAAGATTGTGCTAACCAACAGACACAAGAAAATGAGCAACTTCTGAACACTTTTATCTCGGCAAAAAAGATAGAGGGCTGTTCGGACAAGACACTGGCATATTACCGCAATACCATTGAACGATTGTTAGTTACACTTTCTGTGGCTATTTACCATATCACCACGTCAGACATTCGCTCTTATCTTTCCACATATCAAGAAGAACATCAATCTAGTAAAGTAACCATTGACAACATGCGGCGCATCTTTTCAAGTTTCTTTGCGTGGTTGGAAGACGAAGATTATATCCCCAAAAGCCCGGTCAGACGCATCCACAAGGTAAAGACAGATTCACTCGTGAAAGAGGTGCTTTCAGACGAACAGTTAGAACAATTACGGGACAGTTGTACCAATAAACGAGACCTTGCCCTTATAGATATTCTTTCGTCCACAGGCATACGTGTAGGCGAATTGGTAAAACTGGATCGAGCAGATGTAGACTTCCACGAACGGCAATGTGTGGTGTTCGGAAAAGGAAACAAGGAACGTATAGTATATTTCAATGCCCGAACGAAATTGCATTTGCAACAATACCTTGATGAACGCACAGATAACAATCCGGCCTTATTTGTTTCCCTACATTCGCCTTACACACGCCTTACAATCAGTGGCGTGGAAGTACGAATCAGAAAATTGGGACAATCCCTTTCTATGCCCAAAGTTCATCCTCATAAGTTTCGACGCACTCTTGCGACGATGGCTATCGACAAAGGTATGCCCATTGAGCAGGTGCAGCGCCTGCTGGGGCATGTACGCATTGATACTACGCTTCATTATGCCATTGTGAACCAAAACAACGTTAAGTTGGCTCATAAGAAGTATTTAGGGTAAATAATCGTGCTGGATTCTGCCTGAAAATGCGTAACTTCGCATCCCCAAAAAGGATGCAAATGAAGATAAAAGATATTATAGATCAATTTATAGCTGGTGATTGGGGCGAAGAAACTTGTTCCAACGAAACGCCTTGTGCGGTAACTTGTGTACGTGGAGCAGATATTGTTCCTATATCCGAATATGATTTTTCCGCAATTCCAATCCGTTATATCAGCCAACAGTCCTATTCAAAAAAATGCCTTCAGGTTGGCGATATTATAATTGAGAAATCTGGCGGTAGTCCAACGCAATCAACAGGACGTGTTTCTTTTGTATCACAAGAATTGTTGGATAGTGTTGGAGCTGTTGTCTGTTCTAATTTCTGTACTGCTTTTAGAGTTAAAAAAGACTGGAATCCTCTCTATGTCTATTATCATTTGCAGTTTGTTTATAACCTTGGTGTGTTTTTTAACTTCGAGGGAAAAACTTCTGGATTGAAAAATCTTCAACTGGAAGCCGCATTTGCCGCTATACCAATTGAAGATATTAGTAAAAACGCCCAAGATAATATTGTGTCTATTCTTCAAGGTTTAGACAGGAAAATAGCTATCAATCGTCAGATAAATCAGAATTTAGAGGCGATGGCTAAACAACTCTACGATTACTGGTTTGTACAGTTTGATTTTCCAGATGAAAATGGAAGACCATATAAGTCTAGTGGTGGTGAAATGGTTTGGAATGATAAATTGAAACGGGAAATTCCTAAAGGCTGGAAAGATATTACATTTAATTCTTTTATAAACAAAAACAAAGCTGGAGATTGGGGTGATGATATACCCAAAGATGGGACAATCAAAGTGGGTTGTGTGCGTGGAGCAGACATTATTAAGCTAAATGATGTACCCACAAGATACATTACATCGAAACATTCTGACAGACTTTTAGAAGATGGTGATATTGTAATTGAGGTTTCTGGAGGAAGCCCTATTCAAGCAACAGGTAGAGTGGCATTGATAACAAATGGTGTCATTGAAAGAAATGGAAGAGCTTTAGTGTGTTCTAATTTCTGTCAATCATTTAGCATGAAGAAACGAGTGTTTTCTGAGTACTTTTATTATCTATGGAAAAATCTTTATGATAATGATAATATGTTCAATTTTGAAGGGAAAACATCTGGTATTAAGAACTTTCAAGCAGAAGTATTCTTGGCAAATCATTGGTTTGAAGTTCCTAAACAATTAATAGAAACATTTCATGCTGTTGTTTCGCAATATCATTTAATGATTGACCAGAATATAGCTGAGAGCAATAACTTGATTAAGCTGCGTGATGAACTTCTACCGCTTCTGATGAATGGTCAAATATCGGTAAATTCTGATTTATCGCACGGTTAAGTTCGATTTTAGAATCATAATTAAACCATATATCAGAAATGATTTTTTGTATCTGTATGTCTGGAAAGTTAAAGTATATTGATGAAATATCCGTTGGATTAATAGACGGATAAGCAGATACAGCTGTATCTGCAATATTTCCTATATACTCTGTTATATTAGCTTGTGTCAGTAGCAAAAACAAATACCGAGCATCTATTTTATCTTTAAATATGTCTTTTACATCTATAGTAACAAAACCTGTTGAAACAATTAAATTATTTTTAGGGGAAAATAATATACCATAATGTTTTAAACGAGGACGAACTGTTGAATAAATAATAGTATTATTGGTCACCTTACGTTGGGCTCGACTTGGGGCATCAGATATGTTCAAAAATGAAATACCAGATATAACATTTTCTGTAATACTACTTGTATCAAGATATTCAATTACAGTAAACTTATCTGTACTTCCAATATTTTCTTTATTAAAATCCGCTATTTCTCCTAACTTATATTTCTTCAATTCCATAACTTCATCTTATTTTTTCGCCAGTATTCCTCGAACCTGTTTGTCAAAATCAGAATCAATACGTTGTGTGCGATTAAAGATATCATATTCACTTTCAGCCTTAGCTTTTGCCTGTGATGCGGAAATACGTCCTTTATCCGGAAGGATCTGATAATCATTAAATGTAAGGAACTTATTGACACTTGCAGCAAATTGTTCCATCGTGAAAGTATTATGCCGTTCAATCTGATTTTCAATGTAATCAAAATACGATGTTACAGCCCTTTCCAGTTGCCTGATCTCTTTTTCAGTCAGATAATTCTTGGCTACAGACACATCCGATTTGAGAATCCGACCGTCAGGAGAATTTTTCCACGTAGTCAGTCCCATGTGTTCTTTTGTATGATCGGCTTTCGAATAGATAATCTCAGCTGCAGTCTGTCCTGTAATCGCATAATGAAAGCGATTTTGCACCATTGCATAAAACTCTTGTGTAGTCAGGGAATTTTTATCGTAGTCTATACTGCATTCCGCATATATATCAGTAATTTGTTGCCAGATACGGCGTTCGCTGGCACGAATAGAACGTACCCTTTCGAGCAATTCACGGAAATAATCCTTGCCAAACACTGCAATCCCTTGTTTCAATCGCTCATCATCAAGTACGAAGCCTTTACGGATAAACTCGTTCAGAATCCTGGTTGCCCATTGCCGGAATTTTGTAGCTCTGAGTGAATTAACCCGATAACCTACGGCAATAATTGCATCAAGGTGATAGAAATCGACAGAAGATGTTTGTGTCTTGCCCTCCATAGCACCATGCCGAGTGGTTATTTCCATTTTGGAAACAACCACTTCCTTCTGTAGCTCCCCTTCTTCAAAAATATTCTTCAGATGCTTGCTCACAGCTGGAATCCCAACCCCAAAAAGCTGTGCCATAGCCTTTTGGGTACACCAAAGGGTTTCGTCTTTTATGATAACCTGTACCTTCCCCTCTTCATCAGGAAGATTATATAACAAGAACTGCATTTCGTTATTCATTGTTCCCGACATTTGCATTAAACCTTAAAGCGTCCAACTGCTTCATTATCTCTTCCTCTAGGCGGTGACTTTCGGCAAACTGTTCGCTCAATGTCTTTTTATATTCAGCCATGCGGGAGTTAAACTCCTCTTCAGTAATATCAACATAATCAATCTTGATGTCAAAATATTGTCCGGCGGACAACGAATAGCCTTTCTCTATAATTTCATCGTAGCTTACAGCAACCGAGAAATCCTCGACTGCTTCTTTGTTATTGAATGTATTGACAATTAAGTCAATGTCTTCATTCAGTAATCTCCGTTTTTTATTTTTCCCTTCTTTATATTCCTCTCCTAACTTACTTGCATCAATCAATATGACTTTCTCGGCAGACGCAGCTTTGTCAAAGAACAGGACGGATACATTCGTACCTGTATTTGCAAACACATTGCTTGGCATGGAGATGCAGCCATACACCCAGCGGTTATCTATGATTTTCGTCAAAACCTTTCTTTCAACACCGCTTTTGGCTGTAATGAATCCCGTAGGAATGACAATAGCTCCCTTTCCGGTCGTTTTCAGTGAATTGATAAGATGTTGTATAAAGCACAGGTAGATAGACATTGACTCTTTCTTCTTTGCCGGAACAGATGGTACACCAGCCCAAAAACGTACTGTATCAGAAGCCAATGTGTCTCTAAAATCCGAGAAATCCAGGTTGAATGGCGGATTGGAAACAACGAAATCGAATTTTCTAAGTGTTCCGTCTTCCTCCTTATGGTATGGTTCTGTAAGCGTATTACCTTGTACAACATTCGGAAGACTTCCAGAGAGATTATTCAGAATGAGATTCAGTCGAAGCATCTCACTGGATTTTTCAGATATATCCTGACTAAAGATCGTACAACGGTCTTCTCCTATCTGATGAGCCAAGGCCATAAGTAAAGTACCTGTTCCTGCTGACGGGTCATAACAGGTCATACCACGCAAGTCTACATTATCACCAACCAGCAAACGAGCCATTACCTGCGCAATTGCCCTTGGAGTATAATATTCCGCATATTTTCCACCTCCTGCGTTATTGTAATCTTTTATAAGATACTCAAATATTCGTGAGAAGAAGTCATATTTTTCTGCAAAAACACTTTCAAAATTGAATGACGCAACGGAACTCATCAATGAACGTGCAAACTCATCCCTTTTCTGCGGATCCGTTACAAACTGTGTAAGTGCACTAAATATATTGACCCTGCTTTTCCCGGAAGTTACAACAGAAAAAGTATCTGCATTCAGATTGGCAATATCAATCAGTGTAGCATCCAGCCTTGTAGAAAAATCTCCTGCTCCGGAGGTATTGTACAAATGCGCTAATGTATGTTCAGGTTTAAGCAAAGGAACAGATGCCGGGAGATAGCTGAACAAATCTTCGACTTCTTCTTCCGTAAATTTGTCATATTCGGCATCCCATTTGTCTGCTTTGCTTAATCGTTCTCCGTAGATTTTATCACGTTTTGCCTCATATCCGAATTTGTCATTGAAATACTTGTACAGGAACATTTCCGTAATGATCTTGTACTCCCCACCACTATTGGCAAGACCGAAATGGGAAGTTGTCGATTTCAATGAGTCGATAAGGGCTATTGTAGCTTCTGATATATTCTTGGTATTTGCATCCATATTATCTTAAGTGAACTTGATTGTATTGGTTTATATATTCATTTGCAATGAGATTGTTGATAAACTTGCGGTCAGAGATACTTGCATTTATTCCCAAATCTATGAGTTGATGACCTATCATAGCCAATGTGTCTCTCTTGAAATTGTTTTCATTCGCAATGATGTTAATATCAAGGTAAATCCGGTTATCAATCTCACGTTTCATTTTTGACAGACTTTCTGCTATTTCGTATTCGGCTTTAGAAATAATAGGCTTTTCACGCTTTTCATTTTCCTCTTCTATCCGCTTGTGAATACGAACAAAACGCTCGTCTCCCTGGTATTTCTTTTTGAGTATATTGTTGCGACGGTTGATTTCACGAATTTTCTTCATCACCGCATCCATATAATCAATGCTTTCTTTTGCATCTTGAGTACTTTGAGGGACAAAACCTTTCTTCCTGAAATATTCCCGAAACTCGTCAGCTAAAATCACATACTTGTCTTCAGTTCTATCAAAGTTGGCTTCAAATTCTGCCTGTACCCTTTCACAACGTTCCCGTATGTCATTGACAATAATACGCAATTCCTCAGAAATACCCTTTTTGAACTCAAATTCCAGTTCGGAAAGAGCGACATTGATAATCCCGGATACATCTGCCTTATGTTCGGTATTTTCCAGCAGATTCATTCGTTCTATGCGGTGCGAAACCTCTGTTATGAGTGTAGGAACAGTTCCTTGGGGAAGACTATCGATCTTCTCTTTAAGTTCTTCATCTCCAAATGCTCTTATTTGGTTTATGATTGCCTTTGCATTTTCAAGAGTAGAACGGAGTGTATATAGATTTTCTTTATTTTCAATCTCATCTATTTCCTTTCTGAATTCTTCAGGATTATCGCAAGTAAAATTGAACAAAATACTGCGGATTTCCTTTATCTGTTTTATAATCTGCTCCTTATCTACAATGAGAGCTTCTCCAACTGTTTCCTTTTCACCTGTTTCCTCAATATCGGCAGTACGGTTCAATTCACGCAGATAGCGGTCATTGGTAGCATCAAAATTCTCCTTGATGTTCACAAAATCAACGACATAACCATACTTAAATTTATGGTAAGGCCTGTTTACTCTTGTCAATGCCTGCAGCAAATCATGTCCGTCAAGGCTACGCCCCAAATAGAGTTTCTTCAAGCGGGGAGCATCAAATCCGGTCAGGAGCATCTGATTGACAATCAAGATATCGACCGATAGTTTTTTCTTGTATTCATCAATGTATGCCTTACGTTCTTCTTTGTCTCCTTCGTCATGCAAGATTAAAGAAGCCTTCAACGGTTTTGTATGATGTCCATAAGCAACCATCGGTTCAGCAGCCATCATCAGATTTTCATCATGTTTCTCTTCTATATACAAAGCCTTATTGAAACGTTCCTGCCACAAACGATACATCTCACGGGCTTGCGGATTGGTCTTGCAAACAATCATCGCCCCCACTGTATCATCAGCCTGTTCTATGCGAAACCGTCGGAAATCGGAAATAATATAGTCTATCAATGCATTGAGATAAGATTCATGCTCAATGATCTTGTTGCGGTCAATATCACTTTTTCTGACTTCTATACCACCTGCCAGTTTATCAAGAATACTCTCTATTTTCTCTTTATAGATTGTTTCTACAGGTTCTCTCATAAGTTTTAGAGTATAGCCGTCTGCTATTGACTTGTCATAATAATACGTGTCAATATAATCACCGAATACACGCCATGACTCCCTTTCCTCTTTTAACAAAGGTGTACCTGTTAATGCAATCTTTATAGAATCTTTATCAGCAGACAACAGATTTGCCAAGAAACTTCCTTGTGGGTTATAACCTCTATGGGCCTCGTCGATAAAGAATATACGCTGCAAACGGGTATTGTAATTGGAATCAATCTTTATTTTAGCGGAGTCCTGTTTGAATTTCTGAATATTGACCACCATTATCTCTGCTTTTCCTTCTGCATTTTCCGTCAAATTTGTACTGCGTATATCTGACATCAATTCGTCCCTACTGTTAGCCGTCCTAACAGACAATCCTCTTGCCACGAATTCATCCTTAGCCTGCTCCATCAAGTCAAGACGATCCACAATGAAATAAAACTTCACGGCGGTTTTCTTCGCTGCATAAAAATCAGTCAGACTACGTACGGAATAATATGCCAAGGCTGTTTTTCCGCTACCTTGTGTATGCCAGATAATCCCGCTTTTTACTCCATTATCCAACTTCTTCCGGATAGCAAAAGAGGCAAAAAGCTGTTGGTAACGCATTACATGTTTTTCCAACTGGGTAGTCTTACTACCGTCTTCTAGTTCGATCTTTTTGTCCACATAGGCAAAACCATATCTTAATAAAAACAGAAATCTTTCTTTGCTGAGCATCGATGTTAGAATCCTGTTGGTCGGAGTATTGATATCTTTATTTGTATTATATTCAGGTAGGTTCTTGATAACTACACAATTTCTGTGTTGCAATATCTGTTTCTCCGTACTATCAGATACAGCCTTATAAGGATATCCTGCCACAAAACCTTTATCAGCCTCACGGAAGACGTTGAAGAAAGCTTTACTTTTGGATGTACAGCAATAAAATGCACCTTGAATCGGAACTCTACTTTCATTGTCATATTCCTGATTGTTGGAAAATATCATCAACTGAGTAACATTCAGGAATCTTCGGAATTTTTCGTTACGCATCCGCACGTTGATACGTTCCCTTTCTGCCAGAATACCATCATGGTTATTTGGCTTCTTGACCTCAATAAAAGCTAATGGAAGACCATTTACAAAACAAGTTATGTCTGGTCTGAAGCTATCACCGCTTTCCTGATTCTCACACTCAAATTCAGTGGTTACATGCCATTCGTTACGACTGGCATCTTGGAAGTCTATCAGTTTGATATTACTATTGGAAGAAAGTTTATTATAAAACTCCCGCCCAAGGTCATTATTGTTAAGCATCAATATGATTTCACTCAGCAATTGCTTTGCCTGTAAATCGGACAGCTCTGGGTTCAGACGTTGGACGCTACGCAAAAACACATCCGTCAGAATATTAGTCTTGCTGTCATATTCTGTTATATTGTCCAAATATGTATATCCAAGCCTACACAAATGCAAAGCAGCCGGGACCTGCACTCGTGTATTTTCATTGAATTTGTATTCCATGACTTTACCTTTCTTCTTTATCAGTTATCAGGTCTTTTAAATCCACTTGTAGGATAACAGCAATTTGCTGAAGAGTTTCTAGATTTGGCTGAATCCTATTGCAAGCATATGCATTAACCATACTGAAACTTTTGCCAAGTTGTTTAGCCAACCATGTCTGTGAAATGCCTTTTTCTGCCAATACTGCTTTTATCCTATTTAGTTTCATATTATTTCTTTATCAAGTAACGCAAATATAGTGAATTATATTCGATATAATCGAGATTTTATATAGATTTGCAATTTATACTGAATAAGGATAATACGATTAATATATTATGAAACGATGTGATTTGCATATTCATACAGTACCATCAGTCTCTGATAGGGTGTTTACATACGATAAAGACGTTTTGTTGGATTATGTTGCAAAGACTGAACTGGATGTGATTGCTATTACAAATCACAACTTGTTTGATTATACTCAATTCCAAGAAATAAAAGACGCATTGCCTCATGTAGTTGTTTTACCTGGCATTGAAGTAGATTTAGAGGGTGGACATATTCTTGTTATAACGAACAACGATGATGGAACACTATTTGATTTTAATGCAAAATGTGAAGAGGTAAAAAATATAATAAAAACAAAAGATGATGATATTTCATATGATACATTCATTAGAATATTTGGAGACCTCAGTAAATATTTGCTGATACCACATTATGAAAAAGATCCTAGACTTCATAAAGATATTATCAAAAAATTAGGAAGGAATATCATTGCAGGGGAAGTATCAAGTGTCAAGAAGTTTATCTACATGGAAAAAGAAGAAGGTGAAATTACTCCGGTCTATTTCAGCGATTTTAGAATAGAAAAAGGTATTTCTGCTGATAAATATCCTGTCAGCCACACATTTTTTGATGTCGATCAGGTAAATATAAATACATTAAAACTTTGCTTAATGGATAAGACCAAAGTGTCGCTGACTTCCCAAAAAGGAATCAAACTTTTTCAGATATTTCCAAATGGACAAATGTTGTCAACTGGACTCAATATTATGTTTGGAAAACGATCTACAGGTAAAACTCATACATTGGATGCTATTGCTAATCGTTTTGGAGGGAAAGCTAAATATATTAAACAATTTGAACTATTAAATACTGGCAGAAATGACTCTGATCAATTTGAAAGTGACTTGAAGATTAGACAGGAAAATTCTGCGGAGACTTACTTACACGAGTTTGGAATAATAGTTACTGATATGTTGAAAACTTGTTCTGCGGAAGAAGATGAGATAAAATTACAGAAGTACCTTGATGCGGTAATGTCTTCAGCGCATCAAAGCGATGTAAACGATGTCTTTTCAAAGTCACAACTATTCAATGAAAGTGATTTTAAAGAGCAGAACTATGATGAGATTAAAAGACTTGTTAAAGCAGTGCTAACTCTATTGGAATCACAACTTTACAAGCCTCTTATAAATAAATATTTGTCTGAATCTTCACTAAAATCACTCTTAAAAGAGATGATAGAACAATGTCGCAAGGACTATATTGCCAACCAATATTTCAAAGAGGTTAATAACATGATTAAAATGGTGAAAGAGTCATTACAATTAAAATCAGCAGCACCTCGTATTCCAAATATAGACTTGTACCAGTATTTCATCAATAAGAAAAAACGTGAAGTATTTGCCCAAGTAGCTATTGCAATAAAGAGGATTAGAACTATAAGTACTGAAAAAGCCGGTCACTTTACAATTAGCGTGTCTTCTCGCCCATTTGTGAACGCCTCTGATTTGAAAACTGTTGGATTAAGGCAGATATCACTTACTAATGCCTTTACAAAATATGGAGATCCTATTTTGTATTTGAATGAGTTAAAAGCAGCGGGAGTTGATAGTGACCGAATTTATAAGTTGTTCGCAGCCATAGATTATAAGATACTTAATTCTTCAGGATTACCTGTATCTGGTGGCGAACGTTCGGAGTTTAACTTCTTACAGAAAATAAAGGATGCTATTTTGTGTGATATCCTCATTATTGATGAACCAGAGTCATCATTTGACAATCTTTTTCTGAAAAATGAGGTAAATAAGTTTATTAAGGAGATGGCAGAGAATATGCCAGTCATCATTTCTACACATAATAATACAATAGGAGGCTCTATAAAACCAGATTACATTCTTTATACAGAAAAACAGATAATAGCAAATGAACCTCATTTCAACATTTACAGTGGTTATCCGACTGCCCAATTTTTAAAAGATGTTAAGGGCGACACAATTGAAAATTATCAAATAACAATGAATAGTTTGGAAGCTGGAGAACAAGCATATTCAGAAAGGAAAGATATTTATGAAACACTTAAAAATTGAAGATCATAAAGCCTATTTTACAAGAGGTGAAAGCTGGATGGTTGTAACAGATATGACCAAGGATGATTTATTGAATCTTGCCCATGCTGCTATAGAAGAAGATGATTTCGAAACAGATGCATATGATGAAGCACAGCTTCCGAATCCGGCTCATAGGATTATTTATCAACAGATAAATAACCAATTGAAAGATTTGCATGATAGGAGAGCTGCCTTTCAAGAGGAAGTAAGGAATATCTATAAAGACGCGTATGACAAGTATTGTACGGAGTAACCAAATTTCGGAATTTTAGGGTAATAGTACTAACGGCTTGTTATTAATAAATAATTTAGTTGTCCACCCATTTCTGCTATAGCCTTAGCCTATCATAGACGATGCGGCTTGTGTGGACAAAACAGGCTGTTTTATTGTGACATGCCTGTTGTAATGATAGTTTGCTTGTTATTGCTGTCCATAACTTTTAGTGGACAGCAATGTTACTAGATATCAAAAGAAGGTTATGTGTCTGAATAAGTGAATTATTTTTGTTTGTCTCCCCATTTCCTCCAATCGCCTCAGACCGTCTCAGACGGTGCGGTTTGTTTGTGCAAATTTCATTGATTCTGATTTAATACATTGATTATCAATATTGATAAACTTCTTCAACGAGGAAGAGTATTAGTAGTTAATTGCTTAATAGCCAAATAGTTAAGGCGGAACATTATTACAATGGGCCGCCTTTTCTTGTTTTTCAAAAGACTTGTCCGCTCCTTTATTTCTGATTTGATATTCTTTCCAACCGTGATACTATGCCCTGCTTATACGTTTCCTTGCACTCGTCATTCAGAAACGACATGTCAATCATGCCGTGGAATTTCGGTAGGAGTTTTCTGTACTTTTCTAGCATATTGTCAAATACCTTGGGCGCAATACCTGAAAGTGTCATGGCGCTGACGAAATCGCTTTTCGTTATCCGCTTCTTCCGTCCATTGAGTGTGAGCGCCATTTCTTCGGTGTCTTTCGGATTTGCCATTGAGACATTTAGGAGATCGTATGCCGGGGTGAGTAACCAATTGCCTTTTGGTGCATACAGAGAGAAGTTCTTCAGATGCATATCATTGTTTCCTACCAGCCAACTGAAGAATACTTGCTCATAGAAATCGGTCAGATCCAAAAGCGGCACATACGAATATTTGGCGATTACCTTGGCAATCTGTTCATACGAACTCTTGTACTTGTATTCCGTCTGTCTCTCTGTAAGCTGGCACATGTCCTCCATCGGAATCTTACTTCCGTCTGATGTTCGGTCTATCCTTTTGGTCAGGTAGCCCAATGTACCATCTTGAAGTCGTATTAGAGTGTGGGGCACAACCTTAATCTTTGCGATTTCGGCCAAATGCATTGTCAAGTCTTCATTTTCGGGAAGATTCTTGTATGTCTGGGTCTGTGGCTTGAAGATATAATCGCCCCAAAGTCCCACAATAGTGAGTCTTCTTGACCCTTCATGCCTGTCGAGATGGAGAGACAGTTTCGCCTGAACTCCGGTCAATGTTGTCTGCGACTTTATCACCTGGGCAGCCAGAGTATCCAAATCATTGAGTGAATATGGCAATTCCGGTGCATTCTGCATTCCGAAGAATTTCTTGGCGCAGCTTTTATGGAAATCTACTTCTCCGTCCGTAAGTTCCTTATAGCAATATAGACATTTACTCATCGCTTTTCTCATTTACAGGTACGACACTTACCGCTCCGATGCAGTCCTTGCAACAGAGCAGGAGCAGGGACATCCTGTCCAATGAACTGATGTCAGTGTTCCTTAAGGCCACATCAAGCAGCCATCCTTCAGGAATGAGACCATCGAAGAACGGAAACAGAATTTTGGATTGATAAGGCTTCTCAGAGAGTGGCAGTGTAAGACTCACTGGGTCTGAGCCCTTATTGTCTAAATATTCCTTATTGTAGCGAAATTCATAACCGGATTCTGTTTCAGTAAGAATACCGGCAAGGTTGTCCTTAAAGTAAATCTCAGCTTTTCTCATTCAATTCATCTGTTCTTACCGGTGCAAGCTCGTAGCCGAACATTGCAAGCACCTGATTAACCTTATCCATCCTGAGCGTCGGTTTTCCTTGCTCAAGTTGACGCACGAAATTAAGCCCGACACCGCATTTCAGGGCGAGGTCTTCCTGTGTCAATCCATACTCCTTGCGGAGGGATTTGAGTGTTGCAGACAATAGTGTCTTCATAATATGATTACATTCTATCGGATGCAAATATAGTAAACTTTATGAAATTATATCATATCGAATGTAAGATTTTCCTCTGTTCGAAAATTACATCGTTTCGGATATAGAAATATGACATTATATGATGAAGGTCCTTTTACGGAACAGACCGGCTAGAAAACGCCGGAAATGTAGCTTAATTCACTATCAAAACTTGAATGACAAGCCTGCCGACACGTAGCCCGCGTCATGGCCGCCCTCCACCCAGAGTCCGGCCTTGTTGCAGAAGTACCAGCGGAGTCCGGCAGTGGCCAATATGCCCATCTTCGTGTCCATCTTGTTGAATGTGGAACTGGCCTCCTCTCCGCTTTCGTGGTCAGTGGTGTGTTCTCCGATCAGTCCTGCATCGACCATCGCCCTCGCGTAGAGTTCGAGACGGCTGCATAGCGTTATGTGGTAACTGAGACCTGCTGCAAAGTCAACTCTGTTGCAGAACGTGTCCTGCTGCTTGTCGCCATAGCCGTTGTCCAGCATCCAGTTGTAGCTGTAGCGGGAGTATTCGCCTCCTATTGACCAGCCCAGGCTTCCGAAACGTCCGAAATCAAGGAAGCAGATGTCCGAATATATCATTATCGGAGGGACAGCCATCTTGAATGAGGATTTGGAGCAGTCAGTGGCATGCTTCATCACTTTTGTCCACTCCGCGATCACAGGGGAGGCGCCGACCTGGATTGTCCTCGTGTATTTCGGGAACACTATCTCAGATTTGGTACGCTTCCAGTCCACGTTCTTATTGGCGTCGGAAGAGGCGATTCCTCCCTGGACACCGACCTGCCCGTCCTTGAGCTTCCCATCCACGCGGATAGCAGTGCCTCCGTAAGAGGCTTCCCACGCATGGATGACATCCATGAACGTGCTGAATTCGCCCTCCCGTATCCTTGCGGCAAATTCCGGATAGTCATATATCTTTCCGAAATACTTGTTCAGCATTGCCCCGGACATCGACGGCTCAGCCTTGTCAAAGATGCTGTTGCGGGTATCAGACCCGACCATTATGGCTATGTCCCCGGCAATGCTCAGGTACCACGAGCGGACCGGTCTCACGACCGTGATGTTCCTTCCTGTCCTTTCGGCTTCGACAGTGAAAAGAGAGTACAGGTCAATGCCTTTGCCCCGGTATTCCTCACGCACCCATTCGACCTTTGCCGGGCCGCCCAATGCTCCGTACATCTTGACCAGTCTCTTCACATATTTGTCCGAACCGTCAAGAAGCAGGGAATCGACGTCTTCATTGACATATCTCATCCTCTTGCCGTCGGCGGTAAGGCTTATTTCAATGTTGTCGGGGCGGTTGACAAGAGCCGAACGGAGATAACCGTCAATGACTTTGTCCTCTCCCTTGTTGAGCCATACCCTGACATTGACAACCTCTTCCTTCTGACGTTTTGCCTTCTTGTCGGAGACGGTCTGAGCATGCGACGTGATACCTGCCGACAGGGCCAATGCCGTCAAAGCGCAGGTGATGATTCCCGTTTTCATGTCCTATTCGGTGTCAACGGAGAAACTTAAGCCGAAACTGCCGCCGCCATAGCTGCCGCTGAAAATGTAATTCTTCTTGTCCACCGTCTTCCGGTAGATTTCAGGACCTTCGCTCTTGGTGAAGCCTGCAGGTATGAACTTGGCGTAATAGGTGGTCGACACGGACTTGTCGCACTTGTAGTCGAAGAAGGTCAATGTCTTCATGCTGCCGAGCTCTTTGTACTGGCAATTCTCGACTTCCCCGTCAAATACAGGAAAGCCGTCCAGGAATGGATACGTCTTGACAATAGTGGCCCATGTTACCTTTCCTGTAGGTGCAGGGCCGATTATGAGTTCGTCCCCGGCCCCTTCCTTGCCACAACCGAAAAACATCAATGTGGCACAGATGAATAAAAAAACTTTTTCATGTCGTTAGTGGTTTATATGACACAAATATACTGCCCCCCCCAAAAAAATTACAAGAAATAATTCACTTTTTTTATTATCTGCCATAATCGGCCATTCGATATTAAAATCGGATGTGATGGACGAATTCCTTCTTTGACGGAACGAGCGGCTCGGACTTCAGGCCTATCTTCTTGAAGTCAATTTCTTTAAGGTCAATGCACTCATATTCATTGAAAGAAGTATTTCTGACAAACAAATTACTCAATTGCGACTGTCGCCTTCGTATAGACCCTTCCGCTGCGGATGCTGAGTGACCAGGTGCCGGTCTCGTATGACATCGGGGCGCTTGTCAATGTTAATGTCAATGTCTTACCTTTGGTGGAGCAGGCCAGAGGTGTCTTGTCATTGATAATAACCTCAATGTCCTCCGAAGGCAACTTTACGCTGATTGAATTGGACTTATGGCTGACCAGATCGAAGGCTAGCGTTCCGAGGTCGCTGTCCATTTCCGGCATCTGCCCGCGTTCCAGAGGGCTGCCAAGCAGGAAATAGACATTGGCCCCGACATTCTTTCCATCTGTCTGAATCCATGAATCGACATATGCCCTGTAAACGAGCGCATCCTCACGGATTGCCTTTTTTCTCGACGGGAATTCCTTGACGTTGTCAGAATCGCAGATGACGTAGCCGTGTCCGGGTATCACAGCGACTTCAGGCGCCATGTTAGTGAAATCCGGCAGACCGATGTCTCCTATTCCGCACTTCTTCCCGCAGTCGAGAATCGGCAGATTATTGCTCTTGAAGTTTCCGGAAGATGTCATATGGACATTGGAATTGCCCAATGTGGTGCCTCCGTTGTCCTCATCCATCATCTTTATCATTGACGTTCCCTCTGGAAACCGTTCAATCTTGTCTTCTTCCCCGCATGACGAAATTGTCAGCGCGATGACGGAGCCGACGATCGCTCCGAATAATATATGGTTCTTCATCATGTCATTTTGTTAATGAGTGGCAAATGTATGATTTTTTCATTTATTGAGAATAACTTTTTTCGTAAGATGTTAAATTTGCCCCGAAATTGCTGTCTGACATGATGCATGAAAATATGATACACGTAAAAAAGCTCTTGTTGGTTCCGGTGGTCTCGGGCCTCCTGGTCTCATTGATGTCATTTGCTCCGGCCCGACATCGTCATCGTTCATCTGAAGTCCAGGACTCTTCTGACGTGACTGTCCAGGATGACAGCATTCTTCCGGTTATAGCTTGGTTCAGCAAGCGGGACACCATGACCTACTGGATACATGACAACCAATGGGAAGTCAACGGCAAAGACACGGTGATGACACTCGGTGCCGCCGCCAAAGTGATGCTTACGGTTACGGATTCCACCAGGAAAGGGTATGACATGGAATATACTTTCCTTGAATTCGTTTCCGACGATCAAATCAAATCGGAGGCCCAGAATCTTGTCGGACAGGCAACGGATATTCTCAATGATGCCACAGTAGGCACGACTATAAGATTCCGTACCGACCAGTGCGGCAAGATTGTCAAATACTACAATCTGAAGGATATTAGGAAACAGGCGAAAGAGGTCCTGACGAAGGCGATCAGTAAAATGCCATATGCGGATTCCCTGCGCGCTGTCGGGCTTGATCCGGATAAATTGATGTCAATGATAGATTCCGACAATCTGGTCGACGGATATACGGAAGAGATAGAACTGCTGTTCAATTATCATGGAGGCCAATACCAGATAGGCAAAACGGAAAGCCATGAAGATGCGACTGAAAACGAATACGCCTCTGATACCAAAACGGACATCTGGCTTAATCCGGACACGTATGAATACGGCATATCAGCTGATGTCTATTCGTATATTCCAAGAGAGGACATAAAGGTGCTGCTCGGAAATATTATAGAGTATTTCACTGATGAGGAGTCCGCAAAGGATGTTCGGAAAGGTCTCGATACCGAATTTGACAGTCAGGTGACTACGGACGGGGTGTACAACTCATATGTCCGCATAAGTTATTTCAATGACGGATGGCCGCAGGAGGTGGTCAGTCAGGACAACATAAGCCTGGGCGACCGCCAGAAGCTGAAACAGAAATACATCACGTGGGATTACCGCAGCGTGGGACATTCGGAGTGAGATGACTGAAAGTCATTCTGATACGAGAATGATGATTACGGCTCTCTATTGATAACCTGGATTTTGTTTTAACCCTTTGTTTAAATCCAGGCATCTTTGTGGTATCGGGAAAACAGTTGTGAACCCGGTGAACTCGTTTTCAAGAGGAGTCCTCTGGTCGTATGCTTTGGTGTATTCGCCAAAGCGGATGAGATCTTGACGTCTCCAACCTTCCCAGACCAATTCCAACAGCCGCTCTTTAAGTATGTTGCTCAAATTGGCCTTTACATGCGGCATGCCTGCTCTGTCCCTAATTGCATTCAATTCTTTTGAACCATCTTCTCCTTTACGGACTTTAGCCTCGGCCTTCATCAATATGGCATCGGCGTATCGATACTGTTTCAAAAAGTGTGTCTGAGCTGAGATAAAAAGAAAGTCTACGGATTTCTTTAGATTTGTAAAAGAGAAACAACAAATACAAAAGAATCGTAGACTTATGGATTTCACAAAGGAACAACTTTCCGAGGTATTATGCAAGCATGCGGAGAGAGAAAATGGTCTCCAGGACCTGATGGAGATAATGATTGAGAGTATGATGGTAGCCGAGAGGCGTGAGTATTTGCGCGAAGACGGCCTGCCGGGCGACAAGGGAAACGGCTTCAGAATAGGCCACACATACGGCCAGGGCCGCACCCTGACATTCAGGATACCGCGTGACAGATATGGTAATTTTCACCCACGCATCCTCGCAGTGCTGAGGAGCCAGGAGGAAGAGTGTGAGAGACTTGCAGGCACATTGTACAGCAAAGGCCTGACTCAGGAACAGGTCGGTGATGTGTTCAACGACATATACGGTGAACACTACAGCAAGGCGAGCATCTCAAGGATGCTGGAGTACTTGAGAAAGGATGTCCAGGAGTGGCTGAGCCGCAGTCTGGAAGCATACTATCCAGTCCTGTTCATTGACTGCGTGCATATCAAGATTCACCGCAAGCGCAGCGTCGATACGGAAGCGTTCTATGTCCTGCTGGCCGTGAAGGAGGACAAGACGAGGGAGGTGATAGACATCTACAACAAGCCCACGGAGAGTGCTCACGGCTGGGGCGAGATGCTCAATGACATATATGAGAGAGGCGTCGAGAGACTTGGGCTGATATGCGCCGACGGTCTGAAAGGCTTGGAGGACGTGATTGCCGAGGTCTTCCCCAAAACGCCACTGCAGCACTGCACGACGCATCTCAAACGCAACATTATCAGCGATGTACGCATCGGGGACAAGCGTGAGGTGGCTGAGGATCTCAAGCAGGTGTTCCGGACCGGTGACAGGAACTACACCGTTGAGAAGGCCTGGACGGAGTGGCAGTCATTCTGCGACAAATGGGGCCGTTATTACAGGGCAATCAAGCGCAGGCGTGACGACTGCTCCTACAAGCTGTACTTCACATACCTGAACTATGACCATCGCATCCAGGCCATGATCTACACGACAAACTGGATAGAGAGGCTCCAGAAGGACTTCCTACGGGTCACCAGGATGCGGGGTGCGATGCCTAACGAAGAATCTGTACCTCTGCTGATGGGAAAGACGGCCATGGATAAGAAATCGTACCTAAGACAGGTGCCTAGAATTGATCTGGATGAGACGCTGTTCCCTCCAGAAAAGGCGGCACCGCAGCCGGAATATACGACCTCCGGCTGCTACGATCCGAAGCTGCGCGAGCTCGCTGAAATGGCTCGCTCCGCTTCGGCCGTTGCCGAAGATGACAAACCAAAAGAAAACTGATTATATTTTATTACTGTCCGCTAAAACTTTTTGACAGTACAAAAAATTAGGCTGAATCTCCG
>ENA-ORNY01000774-ORNY01000774.1-human-gut-metagenome-genome-assembly--contig:-NODE-774-length-20376-cov-3.090596_pt1 | contig 20376 bp, 10 predicted proteins | sample MGYA00242122_ERZ509036 | MGnify/ENA primary metagenome ERZ509036 (study PRJEB26280, sample SAMEA2338696) | human gut metagenome | biome: human gut; feature: human-associated habitat; material: faeces... | reverse complement strand
CTTATCACTGCCGGAGCTTATAAGAACACCGACAAGCATATCGTCAACAGATTTATCACCTGTCTCGTTGGTGAGGCTGTAATCTATTGCAACGTTGCCCTCATATGCCTCTTTGCCGCCGACGGGTTTTGAAACCTTGAGTGCCCATGCAGATGAATAATCATCAGCCGTTGCGGGCACTGCATATGCACCGTCTGCAAACTGCCATGAATCAAGTCCGCTCGGTTTAGAGGATATAAGCTCTTTGGTAGTGAGCGAAGCAACATTCTTGTCGCTTGTGCCGAGAGCGGTTTTATCACTGTAAACATACTCGGCTTTGTCTGCGCCTATGGCACTCTTTGCTCCGTTTGTATTTGAGCCTGTGATTATCATGCTCTTGGCAAAGATTTTTCCGTTATTCTCGCCGATTGCGACCGACTCTGTGCCGAGTGAAGAACCCGATGAGAATACGTCTTTTATGCTCAAAGAACCGTTATTTGCGCCGACTATTGTTCCGCCTACAGCATAAACATCACACGAAACAAAGCTGTTTTCTATTTCACATTCGCCGTAAACAGAGCCAACAAGTCCGCCCGCAAAATCTTTTGCCTTAACGGTAGTCACTGCAAAGCTGTTTGTAATTTTTGTTGCCGCGGCAGAGCCTACAAGTCCGCCGACGTTTCTTTCGCCTGTTATTACGCCGCCCGTTACAGAGCAGTTAACAAGACCCGTATCGGATTCACAGTAGCCCGCAATTCCGCCGACATAATTTTTGCCCTTGATTCCGAAGAATCCGCAGCCGTCCTCTTCACCGAGAAGCTCAATGTGCAAATTCTTAATCTCGCCCGACGCCTTGATGTTGGCGAACAATCCGACATAATCACTGTCCGAATCTATATAGAATCCGCTTATGACATGACCGTTGCCGTCAAAGCTTCCGCAGAAATCTTTAATGGGCTTATATCCGCCGAAGAATGCGCCGTAAACCGTGTTGCCGTCTTCGTCAACCGATATGCCGTAATCTGCGGCTGTGAGCTTAATATCGTTTTGAAGTGAATAGTAAGCAGATGAGGCAGCAGGGATTTTTGCAATATCTGCGGCAGAAGAAACCTTGTAAGGATCTTCTTTTGTTCCGCTGCCCGGAAGATCGGGAGCAGTTTTCTCCGAATCTGCCGGTGTGAAGTTCTGATACTGCATTACGGCAGGCTCAAACTCATCATATTTTCTGTTTGAAGAGTTGCCTGCAAACATAGCCGCAAATGCTTCGTTATCTTCGGGGAGAGGCTCAAATTTAGCGACAATTGCCGCACTGTGCTCTGCCGCACCCGAAAGTGTAACATTGATATTGCAGTTTGTAACCGCAAAACCGTCGCCGATTTCGGTGTTTACAAAACCGATAATTCCGCCCTCGGTATGAGAGCCTTTTATCTCTGAGGATGTGCCGCAAAGGTTGATTTTAAGATTTGAAAGTGCAACGCCTGCAACAGAGCCTGCGTCTTTAGCACTTATTTTAGCTGCAACATCACATCTGCCGATTGTGAGAGCGTTCGCGTTTGCAACTGCGGTTATTCCGCCTGCCGCGCTTACACCGCTGAGAGTGCTTGCATTTATCTTTGCGCCGTTTATCTTTGCGGAGCCTGTGATTATACCTGCAAGACCTGCGGCATTATCTGCACCGATTGTTGAACCGGTAACAGTGCAGTCTGTTATTTCTGCACCCACGCAGTTTATACTGCCGACAAGTGCGCCTGCATAATCTGCCGCGCTGACAGCAGATGAAGTTATGCTGACGTTAGAGATTTTTGCCGTTCCGTCGGCACTGCCTGCAAGCACGCCTGCATTTGCCGCACCCTTAACAGCCGCATTTGTTATTGAAAGGTTTTGAATTTTAGCGTTTTCAATCACCGCAAAGAGACCTGCGTCTGCATTTTTGCTGTTAACCTTGAGTGAATCAATACTATAGAACGCACCGTCAAAGCTTCCGCTGAAGTTCGGAACAGGAGTCCACTCTTCGCTGAGTTTAACATTTGCCGTCATAACAAAGTTTGCCGACGGATAAACTCTGAGGAGCTTTAAGGTATCTTCGCTGTTTATAAGGAACGGATTTTCTTTTGTTCCGCTGCCGGTCATGCCTTTTACGCTGACCATATCCACAGCGGTAACAATGCCGTTTGTGTATTTAAGAAGAAGCTTTGCAGAGTCAATATCTGTTTTTTCTGCCGTGACAGTGCCTGCCGCCGCATCATATGCAACAAGACCCTGCGGGAAGCTTTCTACACTTCCAAGTTTGAATTTTGCGCCTGCAAAATCAAATGAAGCAATATCGCTGCCAATGCCCTTATACTCAAGCGCCTTTGAAAGGTCGAGCGACTCTGCGCCAACTGCAATAAAGCTGCTGCCGTCTGACGGAACAAGAGTATTCACATCTTTGAGATTTTCGGCATAGCCTGCACCCTGATAGGCGTTTATCTCTTCATCGCCGAACATTCCGAAAGCGTTTTGATAACTTGAATAGCTTATGTTCTCAAACGAAGCACCGACGCTGTTTTTGTCATCATAAGCATTTTTATCGGCATAAGCCGCCGCAACACCGCAAACCTTGCCTTTGAGAGCGGCACTCACGCATATATCCGATGCGCTGATTGCGTTGTCTGCCTTCGCGGCAATACCTGCGGCATATTCGCTTGCATTTACTTCGCCGCCCGCAATGCAATTTTTGGCATTTATTGCACCGCCGGCTCTGCCGACAAGTGCCGCGGCAGAAACCGCATTGAGTTCAGCGAATGTATTGACATTGTTTATAATGAGTGACTCTGCATAACCTGCAACCGCACCCGCAGTGCCGATTGCCGATATGCTGTTTGAAGAATTTATTTCACAGCCCGAAGCTTTTGAATTAACGGCTCTTGCACAGACCAAGCCTGCATATGCCGACGCATATTCCGAGCCCGTCAAACCTGCCGAAACAGTTGAGCCGCTAAGTTTTATATCGCCGATTTCGCATCCGTCTGCGAATGCCGCGATTATTGCTGCCGAGCCCTTTGCCGATAAAGCTTCTACGGAAGAATTTGTAACTGTAACATTCTTAATCTCGGTGTTCTTCGCGTTTGCCGCAACAACTGCCGAAAGTTCGGGAGCGTTTGAAGTAATACCGTCAAGAATAAGATTTGTTATCTTCGCGGAATCTGTGTAGCCGAAAATTGCCGAAACATCCGAGCCGTTTATCTTAACTCCGCTTATCTTATGACCTGCGCCGTCAAACGTGCCGTTAAATGCTGCATCCTTTGAGCCTATCGGCATAAAGCCGAGGCCTGCGTTGTAGAACTCGCCGCCGAAAGTAAAGTCAGCCGAGTCAAAAGCAATATCATTTGTTAAAACAAAGTACGCGCCGTCATTTGCATAACCTGCAACTGCCGCAAGGTCACTCTTTGAAGAGATTTTATAAGGATCGCCCTGTGTTCCCGAACCGAGAAGAGCTGTCTTTATATTTGACTGAACATCAAAGTGAACGTTTAAAACAACATCGCTGTCTTGCGAATATTTATAAGAAGCAACAACAGATACCGCTCCGCCCTTTAAGGCTTTGAGCGTTACCGAATTTTCATCGGAAGATACAACGCTTATAATGTCGTTTGAAGCCGAACGCCAGCCGTTCTCTGAATCAAATACAAAGCCGAGTGAAGCCGCCGCATCATTCTTAACGCTGACCGCAACCTCTTCGCCGTTATCTATTGCAGATTTGAGTGAAGATGAAACAGCTTTGTCAAGATCCGTATATGTTGCCTCTGCCTTTAATGGGCCGTAAACACCCACCTTTGACATAAACGATGAAAGAACAACGTCCTTAACCGCCGAGGCAATGTCTTCTTCTTTAAGCTCGCCAGTGCTGCCGATTATAAGTCCGCCTAAAGCTTTGCCGTCAGACACGACCGAAGCAGCCGTTATAACTTTATTTACGCTTACATCGGAAGCTGCGAGAGATGAAACCGAGCCGATAACTCCGCCGACGTTTTCATAAGCTCTTACACTACCGCCGACATTTACGTTTGAAATTCTCACATCGGCAAAATCTTCTGTGCCGACTTTACCGATAACTCCGCCTGTACCGGGAACAGCCTTTGACGAAACAAGGCTGCCGAGAACCTGTGCGAATGAAGAAGAGTTCAAAATGTTTGCTTTGCCCTTTACAGAGCCGATTATTCCGCCGACTGCAAGTGCCGCAGATACAGAAGAATCTGCCGATACTTTAACGGAACTTACCGTAAGCTCGGAATTTGCCGTTACACAAGCAACAACGCCGCCCGAAACAGAGGTTTTGCTCTGTGCATTCACTTTTGTTTTTGTAACCGTGCAGCTTGTTACCGATGTCTTGGCATCTGTAACAGTCTCGCCGATTATTCCGCCTGCAATGTCTGCATTCACGGCAGAATCACTGATGCTTACGTTCTTTATCTCACCGCTCATAGCACCTGCCGCACCGCCGACAGACTGTGAAGCTGTTATAACAGCCGAGTCAACAGAAGAATCTGCTATCACAGACGCTGTCGCTTCGCCGACAAGCGCACCGACAAAATTCTGAGCGTTTATTGCAAGTGATTTAACCTCTGCATTTGAAACAGAAGAGCCTTTGCCCAGCTTGCCGGCTATACCGCCGATATAATTTGCGCCGAAAAGCTTGAAGCCGTCTGCTTTTACCGCGCTGATTGAGCTGTTCTCACCGACTGCGCCTGCAATAACGCCGACGCTGTTAATAGCGGTTACACTGCCGCCGCCTGCCGATATATTGTTTACCGCGCAGTCCGAGCCGATATATCCGGCAAGGAGAGCCGCATGATCTTCTGCGGCTGAAACCGTGCAAGAATTGAATGTGATGTTTGAAACCTTATTATTTTTAACAAGCTGACCTGCAATGATTGCCGCATATGAACCCTGTGCGGTAACCGTAGCTTTGTCAAAGATTATATTTTTGATAACGGCATTTTCTACCGAGCCGAAGAGCGCGGCGTTTGATGTGCCGTTAAGCTTAAATCCGCTGATTGTATGTCCGCAGCCGTCAAAGCTTCCGCTAAAGGGAAGTGCTGCATTGCCTATCGGCTCATATGCTTTAAGCTCTGACATATCAAGGTCTTTTGTTACCTTGAAGCTCTCGCCGCCGAGTATGTCAAGATTTTCGCCGAGGAACGCAAGGTCAACGCCGTAAGCAATAAGATAATTGCCGTTTTTGTCTCTTTCAAGTCCGTTAGAGAGGCTGATTTCTGCTCTTAAAAGCGTTGTTTTGCTGATAAGAACGACCTTGCTGTTTATAACGGTGTAATTGCCGTCTGCCGCCTGAGTGGGAAGATAAAGCACACCGTCTTTAACCGTAATACCGTTTAAATTAACGTTCATTACGTTCTTATCATACTGAACCGCAAAATCGTTTGCGGTAACAGACTCAAAATAAGATGTCTTAGGCAATGTGACAGCCGTTACACTGCCCTCGCCTGCGATAAAGCCGTGTTCGCCTGCGTCGAAGCCCCAAGCATTGGCTTTAACATCTTTAAAATCTTTAGGAGCGGCAGATACGTCTTTTGCCGCACTGTAATAGCAATTTTCTGCTTTAACTGTATTATCTCCGCCGCCGATAAGCGCGTAGTGCGTATTAGCGGAGCTTAAAGTTGCATAGCAGTCAGAGATTTTTCCGTCTGTGTTTGCCCATGTTCCGCCGATAAGTGCGGCAGAGTTTTTAATTGTATCTTTAAAGCTTGCTGTGATTTCTGTGCTTGCTCCGCTTGAAGTAATGACTGCATTTTTGGAGCTGAGAGAAGCTATAAGACCTGCAATATATGAAATCTCTTTATTTTCTGTATAAACGGGAACATCGGTGAAGCAGGAGTCTATCACGGAAGCACCCATAACCTTGTTAAAGAATGTGCCCGTTACAGATGACTTTGCAAAAAGTCGTACTTCTGTTTTTTCGTCAACCGGCTCACCTTTTATGAGTCTTACATTGCAGAAATGTGCGCCAAACGAGCTGCCGAAAACAGCAGTGTCAATCTCATCATTGAGCACAACATTAAGGTTTTGAACCGTGCCGTAAACCGCAGAGAACAAAGATGCGCCTGTTTTTACGGTGTGTCCGCAGCCGTCAAAGCTGCCGCCGAAGGCAAAGCTCTGCCAGCCCTGCTGAGCGTCAACATCGGCATCAAGTGCAAAGTGTGCATACGGTGCCGCTTTAATCATTGAAAGCTGGGCTGAATTTGTGATTTTAATTGCAGACTGCTGTGTAAGTCCGTCGCCCTGTGCATCTTCCGGCAGAGTGAGAACAGTAATTTTGGCCTGCTGATTTATAACTGTTGAACCGCCGAAACCGCCCTTTATTGCAATTCTTGCAGTGTAGCGGATTTCTGCCGTTTTATCCTGCTGCGATGCCGAAACGGTGAAGCTTTCTTTATCGTCGGTGAGTTTAACGCCGTCACCGCTGAGGGTAAAGCTCTTTGTAATATCAACAGTCTGCGCCGCATCTGCAGATTCACTGCCGAGAGCAGATTTATTTATCTTTTTGCTCTCACCCTTTTTAAGGACAATAAGTCTTGAGGGCTGAGCCATATTTCCGTCTTTAATGCCCGAAGCATAAGCCGTGTATCTGCCGCTTACGGTATCGGACCATACGTTGTTTTGAACATCGGCAGTGCCTTCGCCTATAATTGCACCGTATTCAAAGCCTGTTGTGAGTTTAACAAACGCATAGCAGTTTTTAACCGATGCGGTGTCTTTCTCGTCACTGTTTTTAACTGTTTTGCCGATTATTCCGCCTGTTGCACTGCCGCCGTCAACCGAGCCGTAGGCTACGCATTTTTCAACACTGCCTGTGCAAACTCCGGCAATGCCGCCGTATACGGAATTATCTTTGAGGTATGCGCCGACAGATGCCGACGTGGAAAGTTCGATTTTTCCGCTGTTAAATCCTGCAATTGCACCGAATGTGCCGCTGCCGACAAATGATGAGTTGCTTTCTGAAGCCTTATCTGTGTTTGCGGCTTTGCCGTTTATGATTGAATCGGTGATTGTGCCGCTGTTTGTGCCTGCAATACCGCCCGCGTAAACTCCGTTTTTAATAACGAAAGAGGCAACTTTGCAGCCGGAGATTTTTGCCGAATTTATGCCCGCAACCGTACCGATTGAATATGATTTGTTTTCATCCGATACTGTTATATTAACGCCTGTCAAAGCTGCTGATGCGATTTCTCCCGCGTTCACACCGACAAGTGCGCCTATGCCGGTTCTGGAGGACTCGACATTGACTTTAACATTTGAAACATTTGCATTTTTAACTGTGCCGCCGTTATAGCCGATAACCGCACTCGAAGAAGCTTTTATTCTGAAAGCCCATGCAACGCCCTTTGACTCATAAGCGCATGTGTCATTTTTGGATACATTAAGACTTATGCCCGTGAATGAGCAATTCTCGATTGTTCCGTCATTATAAAGAGCAATGACAGAATTTGTTACGCCGAGTGACGAAGCCACTTCGACAGAGCAATTTTCAAATTTAACGTTTCTGATAACGGACTTTGCACTGATATAGCCGAAAATCGACACACCGTAGAGGTCGGTATTTTTAACATTTAAGCCATAGATTTTATGACCGTTGCCGTTGAGGTCAAACCAAATTTTGTCGGGGTTTGTGTCTGCAAGCTTTTTCGCGGCAGAAACAATTGTGCCCTGAGTGACGGTGTTTGATTTAAGCCTGTCGTAGCTTACGCCGGCAAGGTTTATATCCGCGTCAAGCACAAAATGTTTGTCGGATTTGGTGGCATTGTTTACAATATCCTGCATTTTAAAGAAATCGTCGGCATTGGCAATGACATAGGGGGATTCGGCAGTGCCCTGACCCGAAAGCACATCAGCTTTGACCGAGCCGCCCTCTGTGACTATGTTGGGTTCGCCGGATTTCTGTGAATCATCATCGTTTGATGCAGATGCAGAAGTATTCTCCTGCTTGGTTTCGGTCTGTGCAGCAGTTGTGGATTCATATTCGGTTGCAGAGGTAGACGAGGTCGAGGTGATGTCGGTAGTTGCAAATGCCGAATATACCCCCGTTGATGTTAACAATACTGCTATCGACAGTATCAATACCAGTACCCTTTCTGTAACTCGTCTTTTCATCACTCTAACCTCCACGATGATTAACTGCTGAATATGAGATTTGAACTTCGCTGCTGCCCGTTATTCAAATCTTAAGAATCGGCGCCCTCGGCTTTTTCTTTAGCCTTAGCCGCTTTTGCCGCCTTTTCTTTGGCTATTTTAGCCTTTTCTCTTGCCTTGGCCTTTTCGATACGCTCTTTTTCGAGTTGTTTCGCCTTTTCACGGGCGATTTTCTCTTTTTCTTTTGCCTTTGCTTTAGCTATGCGCTCTTTTTCAAGCTGCTTTGCTTTTTCTTTGGCAATGCGTTCTTTTTCTTTGGCTTTGGCCTTTGCAATACGCTCTTTTTCGAGCTGCTTTGCCTTTTCTTTGGCAATGCGTTCTCTCTCTTTAGCCTGCTCTTTTGCAATGCGCTCTTTTTCAAGCTGCTTTGCCTTTTCTTTGGCAATGCGCTCTTTTTCGAGTTGAGCCGCTTTTTCTTTTGCAAGGCGAGCCTTTTCTTTCTCTTTGGCTTTTCTTGCAAGCTCTTTTTCTTTGGCAATGCGGGCTCTCTCTTTTTCTTTTGCGATACGAGCCTGCTCTTTCTCTTTGGCAATGCGAGCCTGTTCCTCTGCCTTTTGCTTTGCGAGACGAGCCTTTTCTTTCTCTTTTCTTGCTTTTTCTTTTGCAAGAGCAAGTTCTTTTTCTTTCTTTGCCTTGAGACGTGCGCGCTCTTTTTCTTTTCTTGCCTTTTCTGCGGCTTTTTCTCTTGCGAGACGAGCCTTTTCGCGCTCTATGCGGCGGCGCTCCATCTCTTTTTCGTGTGCGATTTTTGCTTTGATTCTGTCTTCGATGGCTTTCTTTCTTGCGTTCTCGGAATCAAGTGCTCTGTCGATAGCCTCTTTGACTCTCTTCTCGCCCTCAAGCTTGCGTTTGCTGACTCTTTTAACTTCGTCAACAAATATTTTTCTAATCTCGACTTCTTCCATATCATAGTCGAGAACAAGCTCTTCTGCCAATCTTTTAAGAAGCTTGGGCTTAACTTTTCTCATCTTGGTTTTCTTGCCCATAGCGTCCTGCGAAACAGTGTTGTTTTTAAGGAGCATATAGTTTGCGGCAATAAGCTGATTGAGCTGCAGCTTATACTCGTCGCTGACCATTTCGTTTGACTCTTTTGAAATGATTTCATAGCCGACGTCACGGTACGACTGAATAAACTGCCACAATTTAAGGCATGCTCTGAAGTTGGGGTTCTTTTGTATTGCGTTCGTCCTCATAATAGGCGGACGAACGGGTACACAGCCCTGAAGCTCTTTCATAAAGCCGGAGTGTGCATACTCGTTTATAATTTTTTTGATACGTTCAATTCTCTGGAAAGCCGAAGCATTTTCGCCGTCAGCATTGGCATTGTCTTCAAGGTCATTGCCGCCGGACTGTGCGGAAATTTCAAGCTTATATGTGATTTTTTCTCTGCCGCGTACAGATTCGTTTTCCATCTTTAAGGATGCCATATTCTCATCGTCCGAAAGATTGAAAAGAACGTTATATCTGACATCAATAAATCTTATAAGGTTTTGCATGAGGGTGTAAACGAAGCGGTTTTCATAAACCTCGAAGCTCTCTTCACGAAAAACATTGAGAATTTCGTTGGGTGTAACATCGTCACCCTCAACCTTGGCTATCATATTTGTATGCTGGGCAAGGTGGCGCACAGATTCTGCCGTAATTTTTTTCGCTCTTTCGATAGGAACAATCTCCTCCTCCTGAACGATGAACTTACGGGGAACGCGGATAATATTATCAAGGGGAATTATGCAGGCCTCAATCTCTTCAACCCAAGTGAGATCTATCTTTTTCTCAAAGTAACGGTTAAAGAGAGAATAACTTGTTTTTCCTCTTTCTATTATGTCTTCCATAGTCTCATAGAACTGATTATCGGTTGTGAGAGAAGACATCTTATCCTTATATTCTAAATATAACTCAAGATATGATTTATCCATCTGTGCATAAAGCCCCTTTGCGCTGTATTTATCTTAAAACTACGCCGCCGATTACATAAGCTTCTGGAGTCTAAGGAGGTATTCCTTGGATTCCATCATATTTGACTTGCCGAAGTGCTTGTTGAGGTAAGTAATAAGTCCGTCAATTTCATCACGAATGAATGAAAGGTTAAGGCTTTCAAACTTACGAAGAATCTTGTGGCAAAGAACAAAGTCGATACCGTCGATTTCGGTTCCGCCGCAGCCGACATATGCCGGAACAAATTCTTTAAGCTGCTTAACAATACGGTTACCGAAAGCAAGTCTGAAGTGCTCAATAACATAGTCGTCAAGCTCTTCGAGTTTGCGAAGGTTTTCGTCCGAAACCTTATATTTCTCCTGGCACTCTTTAAACATCGCCTCAAGGTGCTTATAGCTGAGGGGAAGCCACTCGGTGTAGGGTGCGTCAAAGTATTTACCTTTGCTGTTAATGTCAATCGGGATAGCACGGTCATAAACCTTATCCGAAACGGCGAATGTGGAGTCGTCGTTGTTGATTGTTCCGATATACCACATGTTTTCGGGGAGCTTGAGCTTGCCGTCAAACAAATGCTTCGGGTCGGTGGGCCAAACGCTGGGAACAAGCGATACAACCCACTCGTCTCTGGTCGGCATCTCAAGGATTGAAAGAAGCTCCGCGAAATAATACTCAACACGGGCAATGTTCATTTCGTCAAGAACTGTTATGAATATTTCTTCTTTATATGTTGCTTCATACATCTTTTTGAGAACTTCTGTCTCGTTAAAGCGCTTTGTGAACTCGTTGAAGTAACCGAAAATCTCGGTACGGTCACGCCATGAAGGCTGAACCGATGCGATTATTGCAGGGTTGTGGAGGAATTTACCCCAAGCATAAGCAAGAGATGTTTTACCTGTACCGGATATACCCTGAAGAATGATAAGTCTTGTTGTGGCAAAAGCCGAAAGGAAAAGTCTTATAAGCTTCGGCTCATAGAAAAGACCGAGCTGTGAGCAAGCAAAGTTGCGGAATCTGTCGCAGATTTCGGGAAGAGTGATTTCATTATCAAACTCGGGCGGAACATAGTCCTTAATCTCGAGGTCAACCTGAGTACATTTGTAGAAACGGCTGTAATCGTCGGCAGTCATGTCTACTTCGTCGTCTTTCTTCTCTTCTTTTTCTTCTTCTGCGTGCTCCTCAAACGGGCTCTCGCCGGGTTTAAGACCGAGCTGAGAAACTTTCATTGCAAGTATTCTCTCTTTTTCGGTGCTGAGCTTTATAATTTCGCGGTTGAGGTTGCCGACTTCATTAAGAAGTTCCTCCTGGTCAACAAGAGTTTTGCGAACTCTGACATACTTCTTAACAAGAACAACTACAAGAATAACTATAACCGCAAGAATTGCTATTGTGGCAATTACCGTGAGGATTGCAACAATCCAGTCAACCGCTTTGAAGTTGCCTGCGTTTGCTTTGAAAATATTTATGTATTTTACAACGTTGAACATATTGGCTATGCCAAGACCGATACCCTTAAATATGCCAAAAAGACCCTGGATAAAGAACTGGTTTAAAAACTCGGAAATAAAGGTTGTTACTGTCATTTTTTGGTCACCCTCTTAAATTATTGTTTATATTATTCAGTGAATGTTTTGTTAGGTGTCGCTTTTGTCCGAATCATTGCCCGAGGCTGCTTTGCTTTTTTCAGCCTCCTGCTGAGCAAGATATTCTTCTATTGCCTGACGTTTAACATCATCGGTTATCTTTTCTGATTTGGCCTGCATAAACATGGCAATAAGCTTATAAACCTGCCAAATGAAGAAAAGTGCAAGAGGTATGATGATGCAAACCATAAATCCGAGTCTGCCCTGCAAGAAATCAAGCGCGTTGCCGAAGCCGCTGACGGTTATGCCTTTTACATAGTTGCCGTTTTCGTCAACAGAAGCACCGATCTGCTTTGCAACAATGTCGTCGGGGTAGACCTTTTGGTTATCCTCGGTCTCCATCGCGTCACCCTTTGTGACGTAGTAGTAAACCGAGCCGTTTTCATAGTAGTCAATATCCAAAATTCTATGGGTATTGAATCCTTTAACGGTGTTGCCGGCAGAATCCTGCATAAGAGTATAGAATGTGATAACATCACCTTTTTTAAGCTCTTTGGCAGGGTCCTTGACCTCTTTTGCGATAATGAGATCGCCCTGGTCAATTGTCGGACTCATTGAATCTGTCTGTACCGAAAAAGGAGTGTAGCCGAGAATGTTACCTATTCCTGTTTCGGAGCTTTTGGATGTGAACGTCATAACGGTTATTATGATGGCAACTATAATAAGAATTACCAGTAAAATATCCGATAAAACGCCGAGAAAGCTTTTTCCTTTCTGTTCCATGTAAACATTCACCTCTGAAATTTTTTGTTTTTCTTGATCTGCAAGAGTCATTTAAAGATACTTTATAATATCCTTAAATCGCTCTTGCAAAGAGAGGGGGTCAGGGAGCGGCTTTGCCGCAAAGACTTACCGCTCCCGGCGACGAGGAGATCCGGCAAGGCAGAGCAACTACCCCGCCGAATCCTTTAAGTATTTATTTGGCTTTTATGTTCTTAATTGATAACCCCGAAGGATTAGTCGATTGTGAACTTAAGAGCAGCTGTGAAAGCAGCGCCTGCGATAGAGTTCTGGCAGTCAACGTCGTTACCCTCTACCCAAAGGAATACTCTCATCTTTGTAACGCCTGCGTTAAGAGTGAATGACTTAACGCTTGCAGCGTCGGTATCTCTAACGAGCTTAGCAGCTGTTGCATGTGTGAAGCTGTTGTCAAGGACACCGTTTGTTGTCTGACCGGAAGCACCTGTACCTGCGAGATACTTGGTGTCAAGTCTGCCGGTTGTCTGGCCGAGAGAAGTAGCGTCTGCAGAACGGTTCATAGAATCTACTTCGTAAACGATGTTGCCTGTGCCTCTTGTGAATGTGTTAAGAGCCTGAGCCTCAGCTGCTGTTGAGCCGATAGCAAGGTTACCGAGAGGAGTGAAGCCTACTCTGAGAGCTGTAAGAACATCGGATGAGCTGTTGTCTACAAACTCTGAAGTGCCGAAGTAAACAGTTGTCTGCTGAGCAACCTTAAAGAAAAGGTCGAAAGAGATAAGGCCGGCGTTGTCGGCATTACCTGCTGTCTGTGAAATAGCAGAAACGTTAGCATAACCGGCATCGTTAAGAGTAGCTTTGTAGAAGTTAGCTACGCCTGTTGCAGAGTTAGCATACTCAAATGCGCTCGATACGGGAACGAGGTCTGTGGGATAAAGGTTGGTGTTGCCCTCGTAAGCGTCGTAACGGCTGGTGGTTGTGTCGTCTGTGTTAAAGATTTCGTCGATCGTAAGGTTTGCAGTCCATGCGGAAGCATTTGCGGAGATCTGAATTCCTTCAGGTGAAGAAACTGTAAGATCCATTGATTCAACAGTTGCCTGCTTGCTCATAGAGAACCATGCGAACGTCGATGATGTAAGAACGATCGCAGAAACGATAAGCATAGCAATCGCTGATACAAAAGCACGTTTTTTGATTGTCTTTTTCATATCTTTACCTCCATAAAGATTTCGCATGCTTTGGCGACCGTTAACGCGTCGCCAAACGCATTCGTTAATATATATCCTATGTGTTGATCAATTCCGATAAGAACTCAAGGAAAAGCACTTATGCCCGGGAATCAAGTAAAGGTTGCTCCTTTTACTCTTCCTATGCAGCCTCGCCGCCGTTGTCAAGCTCTTCTATGACGTTAATGTCCATAGAGAACTTGATCTCTCCCTCAAGAATATCATCAACACATTCAGGATCGTCCCCTTCAAACCAGATGACAACGGTGATTTTATCCATGTCGCCTGCTTTGAAATTTTCGTTTGCAACCGAGGCAACAAGCCTGTTGCTTGCGAAGTTTTTGTCAGCGTACTCTTCAAGAACGCTGTTTGTGCCAAGCTGCGGCTTGGCGTATACGGTGCCGCTGCCGTTTACAATCACCATTACTCTGACTGCCTCGTCCGCACCCTGCGTAACGCTGTCAATATTGAGCTTGGCGTTGTAGCCCGCGTCATCGGTACCTGTGTTTTTAACATAGAACGAATATGAGAAGTAGTACATTCCGTCCTCCGTGAGGAAGTTCTTTGAGCCTTCGTATTTGTCAACGTCGCTCGGAAGAAGCGGATAAGTACCCTCGCGCATATTTTCAAATTTGCTGCCCTCAAGTATTCTCTCGGGGTTTGCAAAATCGCTCGTTTCACTCAGTGCGATGCCGGCATTGTAGGCATCTGCATTTGTCGTAACGGTGAAGTTACCGCTTGTTATGTATGTTGAACACGCAAACAAGCCGAAAAGCAAAAGCAGAAGTATTATAAGGATAATTGTAAGTATTCTGATAAGAGCTTCTCTTTTGTTAATCTTTTTTGAGCTGGTTTTAACCGAATATTTGCCCATATTGCCGTTATCGGCTGCCGGGGAGTCAAGCTGCGGCGCGTTGTTTTCCTGATTCTTTTTCTTTTTACCCAATGCAACTCGCTCCTTTCGTTAAGCTATGCCTTTTTCGCTGACGGGCTTGCCGTAAAACGGACCTTTAAGCTGGTCAACGCCGAGTTTTTTAAGCATCTCTGCTTTTTCTTCGGAGTCAATGCCGTCAACTCTTGTTTCAACCTCTATCTTTTTGCAAAAATCAATTATGCCCTGAATCATGTTTTGCGTGCGCTCGCTTTCGAGTATATCCTCAATGAGCGAAGCGTGTATTCCGACATAATCGACCTCATATTGACCGAGGTTGCTCAAGGATGTGTATTCAAGCCCCAAATCGTCTATCGAAACCTTAAAGCCCAGCTCTCTGAGCTGTTTGATGTTTGCTATTACCTGGTCTTTAACGGCTTCAAGGATGCTTTGATTTATATTGAAGCAAAATCTGTCGGGCTTTACGGAGTATTTATTTAAAATCTTCATTACCTGCGGAACAAAATTCTTTTTTGAAATGTGCTTTATAGATACCCACATTATAATAGTATTGATGTCCGCCTCTCTGGCTTCGCAGCGGCCGATAGCCTCGCAGCACTCTTCGATAGCCCAGAGACCGAGCTGGCAAATCTGGTTTGACTTCTCTGCCACGGGAACAAACTGCTCGGGGAGCATTACTCCCATAACTCTGTCGTTGATCCTCATGGATATCTCATAATCAATCGCCATGTTGAGATGGATATCAAACACCGGCTGATATGAAAGCTCAATGGGTCTGAGCCTTTTTCCTCCGGATGATTTTTTTTGTTCCATAAGCAACCCTCTCCGTTAGTTAATTTCGGATTTAGAAATACGTTTGGTTATTTTGCTCTTTAATGTGCAAAAAAACTGTTAAATCAGTCCATAGGCGCACCTGTACCCATAGACACTTTTAGACTTATATCATACTTTAACACACGTCAATGGCTGTTGTCAAGATAAAACACACAAAAAAAGTCAAAATACGAACCGGATTTTGTGGTTCCGGAACAGAATTTTAAAGCAAGATTTATCCGAATATTATGCCTGCTTTTTTGCGTATTTTTTGAAGCGTTTTATTTGCGTTTAAAATCGCTTCGCAGCTTTTTTCATAATCAACTCTGCAATTTTTTTTGATTATCCATTTGTAAAAGCTTTCTGCCTCATAAGACATGCAGATGTGTTTTTCTTTAAAACCGCTGATGATTTTTTCGCCATCGTCGTTCCCGATTTTTTTCATATTATAAAGCCTTGAAATTGAGGGAATAACTATCGTTCCTTCGTCGCCGAGAATTTGCGAGCCGCATCTGTCCTGCCCCGTTTTGGAATATGTAAGCGTCACCTGCATACCGTCATAATTAAAGACTGCGGTTCCGCTGCCGTCAGCTCCGGTTTGCAAAAATTTTGAGTGCGCAAAAATTTCATTCGGCTCGCCGAAAAGATCGAGCGCCGGATAAACGCAGTAAATGCCGAGATCCATAAGGCAGCCCGTTGCAAATTTCGGATTAAAAATATTCGGAAGCTCTCCCCTTTTGAGTGCCGGATATTTTGACGAAAGTTGTGAAAAATCAAAGTGTGCGCTTGTGATATTACCTATATCTTTTAATGCAGAAGAAAGTGCCTCTCTCTCGGGCAAATGCAAATACATAATTGCCTCCGAGTATATTAAATCTTTTTTATGGGCAAGCTCACAAAGCTCCGAATATTCCTCCGGCTCAACACATACGGGCTTTTCACACAGTACATGTTTGCCGCTTTGAAGCATCAGCTTGCTCTGCTCATAATGAAGTGAATTCGGGCTCGCGATATAAACCGCGTCAACATCGCTTTTTGCAAGGTCATATATATTTGTATAAACCGACGCGCCCCCGAACGGCTCGGCAAAGGCATTTCCCCTGTCCGCGCTTCTTGAATAAACCGCTGCAAATTCAAGCCCCGGAACAAGCTGCGCTCCCTTCACAAATTCTTCGGCAATCCAACCTGTTCCGATAACGGCAAATCTTATCATAAACAACGCTCCTCATATTTAATACATATTTATTTTAAGCCCTGTTATAATAAATTTCAATCTGAAATCTGTTGAAATTTTTTCTCTTTGATACTATAATGTTTCATATAAAAATATAAAGGAATGTTTTTTAATGAAATTAGGTATCGTAGGTCTGCCGAATGTCGGCAAAAGCACACTTTTTAATGCCATAACAAATGCGGGCGCACAGTCTGCCAACTATGCTTTCTGCACAATAGAGCCGAATGTCGGCGTTGTTGCAGTGCCGGATAAAAGGCTGGATAAGCTCACCGAGATGTATCACCCGGCAAAGACCACCCCGGCCGTTATAGAATTTGTTGACATTGCCGGCCTTGTAAAAGGCGCTTCAAAGGGCGAGGGCCTCGGCAACAAATTTCTCTCGCACATTCGCGAGGTTGACGCAATAATTCACGTTGTGCGCTGCTTTGAAAACGACGATATTATTCACGTTGACGGCAGCATCAACCCCTCAAGAGATATAGAGACGATTAACCTTGAGCTTATCTTCTCAGACATAGAAATGGTTGAGCGCAGGCTTGACCGCAGCACAAAGGCAATGAAAGGCGACAAGAGCCTTGCGAAAGAAGTCGAGTTTTTAAAGAGGCTCAAAGCTTCTCTCGAGGACGGTGTTCCCGCAAGAAACGTTGAGTGCGACGAGGACGAAAAAGAAATTCTTTCAACCGTTGCGCTTCTCACCGCAAAGCCCGTTATCTATGCCTGCAACATGAGCGAAGAAGATTTTACCAACGGACTTGACACAAACAAGGGCTATGTTGACGTTTGCAAAATTGCAAAAGAAGAGGGTGCCGAGGTGCTTCCGATTTGTGCGGAGCTTGAGGCGGAAATCGCTCCTCTTTCAAAAGAAGAAAAAGAGATGTTCCTCTCCGAGCTCGGCATTGAGCAGGGCGGACTCGATCTTCTCATTCAGCGCAGTTATCATCTTCTCGGTCTTATCTCATATCTCACCGCCGGCACGCCCGAGGTCAGAGCATGGACAATTAAGCAGGGCACAAAAGCTCCCCAGGCGGCAGGCAAAATCCACTCCGACTTTGAGCGCGGATTTATCAGAGCAGAGGTTATATCTTTTGACGACCTTATCGCCTGCGGTTCAATGACCGCCGCAAAAGAAAAAGGACTTGTCCGCAGCGAGGGCAAAGAATATGTTATGAAAGACGGCGACATTGTTCTCTTCAGATTTAACGTATAATGTGTGAGCAAAATGATTAGAGTTAACGAAATAAAAATTCCGCTTGACGGCGACAAAAACGACATATTAAAATCTGCGGCAAAAGCTCTGCGGATTTCGCCCGATAAAATAAAAGATTTTTCTGTTGTAAAAAAATCTCTTGACTCGCGCAAAAAAGACGATTTATTTTTTGTTTACAGTGCGGACGTTGCCGTTGACGGCGACGAGGATAAAATTCTCGCAAAAGCAAAGACGAAAAAGGCCTTTAAAACAGAGCCGTTTGTTTATGTTTTGCCGGAGAATAAAAGACCCGGCAATCTGCGCCCCGTTGTTGCGGGCTTCGGCCCCGGAGGAATGTTTGCCGCCCTCACTCTTGCGAGGGCGGGTCTTATGCCGATAGTCCTTGAACGCGGCCCCGATGTTGACACAAGGCAAAAAGATGTTGAGCTTTTTTGGCAGAAAAATATTTTGAACGAAAAATCAAACGTCCAGTTCGGCGAGGGCGGCGCAGGCACTTTTTCGGACGGCAAGCTGACAACGGGAATCAAAGACCCTCTTTGCAAAAAAGTGTTTCTCGATTTTGTTGAATTCGGCGCACCCGAGGATATTTTGTATTCATGGCTGCCTCACATAGGTACGGATAAACTGCGCGCAGTTGTAAAAAATTTGAGGCAAAAAATAATTTCTCTGGGCGGCGAGGTCAGATTTAACTGCCGAATGACTGACATAATCTCATACAACGGCGTGATACAGGGCGTAACCTACGAGGACGAAAACGGTGAAAAGAACGATATTGAAACCGACGCGCTTATTCTTGCCGTCGGTCACTCCGCAAAAGATACGGTCGAAAGCCTTTTTAAAAGCGGAATAAAAATGATGCAAAAGCCCTTCTCCGTGGGTGCCAGAATTGAGCATCCGAGAGAATTTATTGACAGGGCGCAGTATGGCTCCTTTGCAGGTCACCCTGCGCTCGGTGCGGCAAGCTACAAGCTCTCCTGTCACCCCAAAGGCGGCAGAGGCGCATATACCTTTTGTATGTGCCCCGGCGGTACGGTTGTTGCCGCCGCAAGCGAAAAAAACACGGTTGTCGTCAACGGCATGAGCTGCCGCGCACGCGACGGCAAAAATTCAAACTCGGCAGTGCTTGTCGGCGTTGAGCCCGAGGATTTCGGCAGTGAGCATCCGCTCGCGGGCTTTGAGCTTCAGCACAAAATAGAGAAAAGAGCCTTTGATTTGGCAGGCAAAAATTATAAAGCTCCGGCACAGCTTGTGGGCGATTTTCTCAAAAATCAAAAATCTGTCACTCTCGGCAATATTGAGCCGAGCTGCCCTACGGGGGTAACCCTCGGAGATATAAGAGAAGTCCTGCCAAAGAAAGTCACCGACACAATGGCAGACGCGCTCGTTAAAATGGGCACACAGTTAAAGGGCTTTGATATGCCGGACGCTGTTTTGACCGCGCCCGAAACGCGCTCGTCGTCGCCTGTGCGGATACTCAGAGACGAATACTATCAAAGCGTATCTCTCAGGGGGCTTTTCCCTTGCGGAGAGGGCGCAGGCTATGCCGGCGGAATCGTATCCTCCGCCGTTGACGGCATACGCTGTGCAAACGCCGTTTTGAGCGGCGAATATATGAGCTGGTTTAAAAACGAATAAAATTTTACGATAAAGTTTTTGCTTTATTGACATTTTAAATCGGCAGTGATACTATAATTTTACCTAAAAACAATATAAGGGGATGACACATATGGCAAAGCGCATTATCGCCACATTATCTGCATTGATTTTAGTTTTCGGCCTTTGCTCGTGTACCAAAACAGATAAACAAAAACCTGTTCCGGATAAGAGCTTGGCTTCAAACAGCTCGCAGAGCACTTCCGAAACAGAAAAAAACTCTGCGTCCGAAGAAAGCAGTTCTTCAGAAGCCGAAACAACCGAAGAAAGCACTGCGGCTACGACTACGACTGCAACTACGGTCAAGAAATCGGCCACCGCAACCAAGAAGCCGGCCACCGCAGCCAAGAAGCCGGCCACCGCAACCAAGAAGCCGGTCACAACAACCAAAAAGCCTGTCACAACAACCAAAAAGCCGAGCGGCTCCTCCCTGCCTGCACTGGTCAATGATTCATCATTTTTAAACAGCGCAAAATCGGCAATCAATGCCGAGCGCCGCAAAGCAGGCGTCTCTGAAATGAGCATAGATTACACCATGTGTAAGCTTGCGGGAGTAAGAGCAAAAGAGGTCTCCAAAAAGCAGTCTCACACAAGACCCGACGGCAGAAAATATAATACAATTTATGCCGATTACGGCGTAACAAAGCCGAAAGCAACAGGCGAAAACATTGCCTGGGCAACCAGGTTTGACAGTGCGCGGGACATAGTAAATTACTGGATGGAGTCAACCATGGGACACCGTGAGGTTATGCTCAACGGCAAATATAAACGTTTCGGCATAGCCATGATAAGATCCGGCGGAAAAGATTATGCCGTATTGATGCTTGCAAACTGAAATAACGATACAAAAAGCTCGGGCTCATTAAGTGAACCCGAGTTTTTTATTTGTCTTTATCATCGTCATTATCGTCGCG
>ENA-ORNY01000773-ORNY01000773.1-human-gut-metagenome-genome-assembly--contig:-NODE-773-length-20390-cov-12.946201_pt1 | contig 20390 bp, 17 predicted proteins | sample MGYA00242122_ERZ509036 | MGnify/ENA primary metagenome ERZ509036 (study PRJEB26280, sample SAMEA2338696) | human gut metagenome | biome: human gut; feature: human-associated habitat; material: faeces... | reverse complement strand
GGTCGTGGATCTGATCTACCGTGTAGCCGGCGCGCATAGCCTTGGAGATCACGAATATACGCTTGTCGGTCGGCTCCCGGAGAGCCTCCTCCAAGTCGGCGACCTGGAATTCCTTGTTGCCGACGAATCCGTGCGCCCCCTGGCCGATCATCCTGAGGCCCTTCTGGATGGCCTCCTCGAAGCTGCGGCCGATGGCCATAACCTCGCCCACGGATTTCATCGAGGAGCCGATTTTGCGTGAAACGCCGTGGAATTTGCTAAGGTCCCAACGAGGAATCTTGCAGACGATGTAGTCAAGAGCCGGCTCGAAGAATGCCGGAGTTGTCTTTGTGACAGAGTTCTTAAGGTCGAACAGACCGTAACCCAGGCCGAGTTTCGCGGCCACGAATGCGAGTGGATAGCCAGTTGCTTTAGAGGCCAGGGCCGATGAGCGGCTCAGGCGGGCGTTCACCTCGATGACGCGGTAGTCCATAGCGTCAGGGTCGTAGGCGTACTGGACATTGCACTCACCAACTATTCCGATGTGACGGACGATCTTGATGGAAAGTTCGCGCAGGAAATAGTAGTCGTTGTTGGACAGGGTCTGGGACGGAGCCACGACGATGCTCTCTCCGGTGTGGATTCCGAGCGGGTCGAAGTTTTCCATATTGCAGACCGTGATACAGTTGTCATAACGGTCGCGGACAACTTCATATTCAATCTCCTTCCAGCCTCTAAGTGACTTTTCGACAAGTACTTGCGGGGAGAAAGAGAAGGCTTTTTCGCAGAGTTCGTCGAGCTGCTCATCGTTGTCGCAGAAGCCTGAGCCGAGTCCGCCGAGGGCGTAGGCGGCGCGCACGATGAGTGGGAATCCGAGCTCGTGGGCGGCTTTGCGGGCCTCCTCTATGTTGGAGGCAGGGTGTGACTTGATGGTCTTCACACCGATCTCGTCCAGTTTTTTTATGAAGAGGTCACGGTCCTCTGTGTCCATAATCGCCTGGACCGGAGTTCCGAGAACCTGGACATTGTATTTGTCAAGTATTCCGTTCTCGTACAGTTCCACGCCGCAGTTCAGTGCTGTCTGGCCACCGAACGAGAGGAGAATGCCCTGAGGTTGCTCCTTGGCGATGACCTTCTCGACAAAGAACGGGGTTACCGGCAGGAAGTAGATCTTGTCGGCCACGCCTTCCGAAGTCTGCACGGTGGCGATGTTAGGATTGATCAGGACTGTCTCGATGCCCTCCTCGCGCAGGGCCTTGAGGGCCTGTGAGCCGGAATAGTCAAACTCTCCCGCCTGACCGATCTTGAGTGCGCCTGATCCGAGGATCAAAACCTTCTTTATATTCGTGTTTTTCATAAATTCTTCTTTATCCGAAAGTTACAATTTGCTGATAAACTCGTCAAACAGGAAGTTCGTGTCGGTCGGGCCGCTGGAGGCTTCCGGGTGGAACTGTACCGAGCAGAAAGGCTTGGTCTTGTGGCGGATGCCTTCGTTGGTGCCGTCGTTCATATTCACAAACCAAGGCTCCCAATCAGCTCCGAGGGTCTTGTCGTCAACCGCGAATCCGTGGTTCTGCGAGGTGATGAAGCAGCGGTTCGTGCCGACCATACGTACAGGCTGGTTATGACTGCGGTGCCCGTACTTCAATTTATAGGTGTTGGCCCCGCCGGCTCTGGCGAGCAGCTGGTTGCCCATACATATTCCGAAAATTGGCTTGTCGCCTTCCATCGCCTTGCGCATGTTAGCTACGGTGACATTGCAGAACTGCGGGTTGCCAGGGCCGTTCGAGATGAAGAGGCCGTCGTAGTCAAGTTTGTTGAAATCGTAGTCCCAAGGCACTCTGACTACTTTCACTCCCCTCTCCATAAAGCATCTGAGGATGTTGTGCTTGACTCCGCAGTCAACCATCACGACAGTCTTGGAGCCGCTGCCATATTCAATGACATCCTTGCAGCTGACGATGGCGATCTGGTTGGCGAGGTTAGGGTCATCGATCGGAAAATCCTTCTCGACGCCGTCCGGAACAATCATTCCAAGCATCGAGCCCTTCTCGCGGAGAAGTTGCGTGACGGCGCGGGTGTCGATCCCGAATATTCCAGGAATCTTCTGCTCTTTCAGCCACTCGTCGAGGCTCTTGACCGCATCCCAGTGGCTGTAGTCGAAGGAATAGTCGCTGATCACGACTCCCCTTACCCAGATCTTCTCTGACTCGAAGTTCCGGGATATTCCCAGTTCATCCGCTCCTTCCTGTGGTACGCCGTAATTACCTATCAAAGGATAGGTTACGCAGAGAATCTGCCCGGAATAGGAGGGGTCCGTAAGACTTTCCGGATAGCCTACCATCGCGGTAGAGAAGACGACTTCCCCGTCAGCCGGGCCGTCGTAGCCGAAGGAGAATCCACGGAACTCCGCCCCGTTCTCCAACTTTAATGTCGCGCCTTTTCTTTCTTTCATTTCCTTGTCAATAATTTTTGACTTATAACTAAATCCAACTTTTTCCTAAAACAGACTTTTCAACTTATTCCACCCCTCAGTCGCTTCGCGCCAGCTCCCGGTGGGAGCGCCATCCTCCACCGCCTCCCTCGCTGGGAGGCCCTGTCGGCACTGCGTGCCTCCTTTTCTTATTCAGGTGGTCGTGAAGAATAACAGGGGGCATTCAAAAAAAACGACCATCTCAAACAGTGATGAAATGGTCGGTGAAAGTCAATGGAAGAACATTCCCACTGTGCATCCTGGGACGCACTGCCGCTCAAAGGTATTAAAGTCACGTCAAGCATAAGGAAGTCCGTTTGTTTTGCAAATGTACGCAAAAAATGGGAATAAGCGGCAAAATATTCAATGAATATAAATTCACCGCTTTGCGGTCTGGCGCTTCCTGAAAAGACTGAAAGAGACAATCGAAAGGAATGTCAGCGCCTCTGTCGCCGGCAAAGCGAGCCAATTCCGTTCACACCGGCAAAAAGTGGGATGACAAGAAAGCAAGGCACAAGGAATATTACCCCGCGCGAAAGCGAGAAAATGGTCGCCGGAAGCGCGCGTTCCACACTTTGGTAATAGCCTATGGCAGCGACGTTCACAATCGACAATGTGAATCCGATGGCCATCAGAGGCACACCGTGAGCCGCTATTGAATATGCAGGAGCGTCTTTGCTGAGGAACAGTACAGCCACATAACTGATACCGAACGCCAAGGCCAGAGAGACCACAATTCCAAGCGCAAAGGCAGTTAGCAGAGAGAATTTGCGAGCTTCCAGCACACGGTTACGGTTACCGGCGCCGTGGTTGAAACTGATAATCGGCTGTGCGGACTGCGAGATCGCGTTTCCGGTCATAAAGATGAACGGCATAATGTAGCAGGCGATGGAAAACGCCGCCACACCGTCTTCTCCTAAATATTTCATAAACACATAGTTTCCCACGAATATAAGTATCGAGATGCTGATCTCGCCAAGGAAAGCAGACAGTCCGAGACGAAACTGGTACCACAGGTTGCGCAACGACAGGCAAAGGCTTTTCCACGACATCTTCAATGGGTAGAGCCTCATTGTCTTGGACAGGAACAGTATGTAAAACAGCACCATAAGGCCTCCGGTCCAGCATCCGATCGAGGTGGCGACGGCGACTCCTTCAAGTCCTTTGTCAAGGATGAACAGGAACACATAGTCCAGCACGACATTCACGATGGATGGAATCGCCGCAGCTGCGGAAGCGTACTTCGGCGAGCCGTCCAGACGGATGATCAACAGTCCGACCGACTGGAGGAACAATGCGCAGAATGCGTAGGAAAGCCATTTCTGATAGTCAAGGACGTACGGCAGAAGTCTGTCCGATGAGCCGAGAAGACAGGCACTCTTGGTGCTGTGGCTCTGGACCAAAATCGTCAGGGCCACAGTGACAAGCACACCGAAAATCAACGTCTGTGTCATATTGATGCGTGCCGCCTTCTCGTTGCCTTGGGATAGATGGACGGAAGAAACGACCGAGCAGCCGATGCCGAACAGCATCCCTAACCCGGTCATAATCATCCAGAAAGGTGCGAATATATTGACGGCGGCGAGCGCGTCGCTCCCCACCCCGTGGCCGACAAACACCCCGTCGATGGTCGTCATCACTGCCATACAGGCCATCCCTATCAATGTAGGAATGAATATTTTTCTGAAGAGTCCCGGAATGCTGTCGGAACCGAAATCGATGGCGTCTCTTTTCATCTTTAAGTTTATTACATTTCCTAATCGGGCTGCAAAGATAGGCCAAATATATTCAGATAAAGAATTTTTGTGAAGTTCGGGAATAAGTGGGCGTTATAGTTTCCCTTTCCGGCGCATCACTATGTAAACAGTGACGCAGATGATGACGGAGAGAAGCGAGCCGGCCGGAGATGCAAGGCCCATCGGGAAGAGCGTGCCGGGATATTCAATTGAAGTCAGATAGGACAAAGGGATGCGGGCGCACGTGATTGATATGACGTTGTGTATGAACGAGATGATGGAATAGCCGCAGGCGGTGAAGAAGCCGCTGAAGCAGAAATGTATGCCGGCGAATATGCAGTCCCACACGTAACCTTTTAGGTACTGGCCTCCAAGGGTGATGACACTGCTGTCGCTCGTGAATATTCTTACGGCATATTCAGGGATGAATTGGAGAATCACTGAGGCCACGGTGCCGAATCCCACAGCGATCGCTATTGAATATTTCATTGTCTTTCTGGCCCTTTCAGGCTTTTTCGCCCCGATGTTCTGCGCCGCCATCGCCGAGACGGTCGCCAGCATCGCTGAAGGGACGATGAATAGCAGTCCGATGAATTTTTCCACTATTCCGACCGCCGCCGCATCGTTCAATCCCCTGCCGTTCGCGATCACCGTGATGGCGATGAACGCGATTTGGATGAAGCCGTCCTGGAGCGAGATTGGCACGCCGGTTTTGAGGATGCCTGCCATCGTGCGCCGTTCAGGCCTTAGGTCTTGGCGTGTTATGCTCATCAGGGACTTCTTTTTGATCATTATCGCCGCGACGATGACGCTGACAGCCTGTGACAAGGTCGTGCCGAGTGCCGCGCCCGTCGCTCCCATTTTGAAATGACCTATGAATATGTAGTCGAGCGCGATGTTTACCACGCAAGCCACAATCACGAAATACATCGGACTTTTCGAGTCGCCGAGACCTCTGAATATGGATGCGATGATGTTGTAGGCTATGATGAACGGGATGCCGATGAAGCATATTCTTAGATAGTCTATTGTGCCTTTGACAGCTTCTTGCGGAGTGTCTATTAGGTTGACAATGCCTTTGTTAGCTGCTAATAGTATGGCTGTTGTGATGATTGCGACGATGGTGAACAGCGTGAATGTGTTGCCGATGGTTCTTGCCGCGTTTTCCCTGTCGCCCGCGCCGATCGCCCTTGCTATCCGTACCGTCGTGCCCATCGCAAGGCCGATGATGACGACGGTGAACATATGCATTATCTGCGCGCCGTTGGACACCGCCGTCGTGCCGGCGACATCGCAGTATTGCCCTATGACGAACAAATCCGCCAATCCGTAGAGGATCTGCAGGAAATATGACATCATATATGGCAGCGAAAACTTCCGGATGTTGCCGAGAATGCTGCCTTGGGTGAGGTCATTCTGAGCCATAGAGTAGATTTTGCGGTGCAAAGATAGCGAGTTTGGTGTGAGTTTTCACGAGTTTGTCGGTTATTCCTTGAATATGTTGGGGAATGTTGATAAATTTGTCTTTTGTTGTCGCTTCGGTGGAGGGCTTTGGGGTCCATTGTTAAGTAAGTTGGGAGATTGGTCCCTGAGCCCGTCGAAGGGACGTAAAAGAACAGATATGCTCAACATAGAAGACACGATCTGCGCCCCCGCCACCGTCCCCGGAACCGGTGCCATAGCCATCATCAGGATGAGTGGAAGAGATTCCTTCTCCATAGCTGATAAAGTGATAAGATGCAAGGGTGGTAATATTTCAGACACTGAAGGTTACAGGCTTAAATATGGAGTCGCGCTTGAAGCCGATGGAACCGATCTGGACACCGTCTTGGTAAGCGTGTTCCGTGCCCCGCATTCCTACACCGGAGAGGACTCCGTTGAGATATCCAGCCACTCCTCAAAGTACATTGTGGAAAGGCTCCTGCAACGCTTGGTCGATTGTGGTGCCCGCGTCGCCGGTCCTGGAGAATTTACCCAAAGGGCTTTTGTAAATGGCAAGATGGATCTTGCTCAGGCCGAAGCCGTTGCCGATGTGATTTCCGCGCAGAGCGAAGCAGCGCACAAAGTAGCATTCAGTCAGTTGAAAGGCGGCTTCTCCAAAGAGTTGAAAACCCTCAGGGAGGAGCTTCTGAAAATGACTTCCCTGCTTGAATTAGAGTTGGATTTCAGCGAGGAGGATGTTGAGTTCGCCAGCAGATCCGAACTGTCCTCCCTGCTTGATGGAACACTTGCACATATTCATTCGCTGACCGATTCCTTCCGCTACGGCAACGCACTTCGCAATGGAGTCCCGGTCGCCATAGTCGGTGCCGTCAACGCCGGCAAGAGTACCCTCCTGAACGCTCTCCTTCGTGACGACCGTGCCATCGTCTCCGACATCGCCGGCACCACCCGTGACACCATCGAGGAGACAATGACCATCGATGGCACATTGTTCCGTTTTATCGACACCGCCGGTCTCCGCGAAACCTCAGATGAGGTCGAAAAGATCGGCATTTCCCGCTCGTATAAGAAGATGAACGAGGCCTCGATCGTCCTTGCCCTGCTTGATGTCACCGCCTCCGAAGAAGAAAACGAGTATTCGATTTCTGACATAGTCTCAAATCTGGATGTAAAGTCACAAAAGTTGATCGTTCTGCTGAATAAAGTGGATGTTTGGGGTAATAACATTAATGTTAGCCTAATCAACAATTCTGTTTCTAATCCTAATGAAAAAGTAGTTAAGTTATATATTTCCGCCAAGACTGGTTTCGGTCTTGATGAATTGCGCAAACTGTTGTCCGACTCCCAAAAGTCCGCAACTTTGGATTCTGACCAGACAATCGTCACCAACCTAAGGCACTACCAAGCCCTGATGAAAGCGTCCGAATCCCTCGAAAACGTCAAACGTTCCCTCGCCGCCGGCCAGACTCCCGACCTCCTCTCCGAAGACCTCCGCCAAGCCCTCCACCACCTCGGCACCATCCTCGGCGAAGTCACCACGGACGAGGTGCTGGGGAATATTTTCGAGCATTTTTGCATCGGAAAATAAATGGCCAAAAACTGAAAGTTAACATTCGCGCAAAAACTGCTATAATCAGTTGATAATCAATAAGAACCCGCAAAATTTCTTGCTGGTTCTTTTTGTTTGCATACGGTATTTTTTCACCATTTTTGTACCACATTTCTACCACGCGTGGTACAAACTTTTTACATATTGATGCCAAAGTTTGCAACTTTACATTTTTTTACATAGATTTACAAACAAAACCCAATTAGATGCCTATTTTGGCATTTGAAAGGTCTTGAGAAATATGTTTTACTGATTTTGTAAAAAGTATGTACAATACTATTAGAATTTGCAAACAGTGCGGAAAGAGTTTCAAGCCTGAAGCAGGTAGGCAGATTTTCTGTTGTCCTGCCTGTCGTGAGACTTATAAGAGACATACTCGGGCGATCAATAAGGCTGCCAAAAATCAGGTTCTCTCTGTCCAGGATTCCCGGGCAGCTTTGGCCGGCAAGTCTCACCTTTCCATCTCGGAAGCAGCGGCATATCTAGGGGTCAGCCGGCCTACCGTATATGCCCGCATCCGTGAAGGTGAGTTTGTGCCTGTTCGTTTTGCCACTCGGACGTTGCGGATACCTATCGAGCAACTGATGGCAGATACTCAAATGAAACCCCAAGCATCCAATGGTGACTTCTCAACCTTGATCTCAAAGGATGACGCTCTTGCACGGTATGAGATAACGTCAACCTGGTTGTATAGGAAATGCCGTGAAGCGGGGATTCGTCCCAAGCACGTTAAAGGGAAAGCCTTTTTCCCGAAAAAAGACCTTGACAGGTTGTTCCCTCCTATGATTACCTACAATCCAGATGAGTGGTACAACGCTGATGACCTTATAAAGAACGAGGGCTTTACGCGCAAGTACATCACCAACTACGTTCGGGTCAAGAGAATCCCTTTTTGCCGGAAGGGAAAGACACTTCTCATTGCCAGGCGTGAGTGGGATAACGCCCGCATAGCCCGCGGGGACCTCATGAAGAATTACATCACCGTGGATGAAGCCCGGAAGCGTTACCACATCGGCCAGAAGACTTTCTATGACGGGATCCACGAGAACGGCGTCCAGGGCATCCGGCAGGGAGGTTACATGTATTACAGCATCAAGGATCTCAACCGGCTGTTCAAGGACAGGAAGCCTAAGATACCGGCTGAGATACGCAGGAACTACATCCGCAGTTGTGATGCCTTGAAGAAATATCACATAGCGCAGAAGCGCTTTTCCGCAGAAACTCAGGCTGCTGGTGTGACCAAGGTACGGACGGAAGGCAACTTCGTGTGGTATAAGATATCGGAACTCGATGAACTGTTCAAAAAATAAGCGTCCATGAAAGCTACAAAAGTTACTCTTCGTCAACGCAAGTTGAAAAGCGGGAAGATAACTCTCTATCTGGATTTCTACCCGCCGCTTAGGGATCCTGAAACACAGGATCGTATTTTCCGTGATTACCTCGGAATCTATCTCGTCGACAACCCAAAGTTCGCCATCGAGAAAGAGGCGAACAAGGAGAAACTCAGGCAGGCAAACGCCATACGCGCTGAGAGGGAGCTGGCCATCATCAGGGGACAGTTCGATTTCCTGGACACTCACAAAGAGAAGAAAGACTTCCTGGCCTACTTCCGTCATAAGCTTTCTGTCAAGGATCAGAAATGGATCCGGGTTTATGACCATTTCAAGAACTACTGTAACGGGAAGTGCCAGATGTCGGACATCACAGTCCCCTTCTGCACCGGTTTCCGTGAATACTTACTAAGTGCCAAGCAACTGAGGGACAACGGCAAAGACTTGTCCCAGAATTCGGCATCAGGTTATTGGTCGACCTTCCGTGGATGCCTTAAGCTGGCATACCAGGAGAGGATGATCAAGGAGAACGTCAATGATTACCTGGAGCCGATTGCTGCAGTGACCGGTCGCCGTGAGTATCTTACCCTTGAAGAAGTCCGCAAACTGGCCAAGACCCCGTGCGATGTTCCGGACCTCAAGAACGCGTCATTGTTCAGTTGCCTTACCGGACTGCGTATCAGCGATATCCTCGCCCTTACTTGGAGCAATACAGAAAAAGCGCAGGACGGCGGCTGGTGCATCAGGATCCGTACGGAGAAAACGGACACCGAGGCTACGCTCCCCCTTACGGACGAGGCCTACAGGCTTTGCGGCAAGCGGGGTGACGGGCTCGTGTTCAAGGATCTCAAGCGGTATTATATCAATGATCCCCTCAAACAGTGGCTCAAGTCTGCGGGTATTACCAAGCACATCACGTTCCACTGTTTCCGTCACACGTTCGCCACGCTGCAGGTGAACGAGGGAACGGACATCTACACGGTTTCCCATCTGCTCACCCACGCGAATGTCGGCACAACACAGATCTACGCCGACATCGTCGACAAGAGCAAGCGCAAGGCTGTCGAGAGGATAAGGATCGAGGAAGGGAGCAAGCCTAGGAGAGGAAGACCCAGAAAACAACAGGCCGGGAATAAAGAATAACAACATATTGATATGAGGATCCGTAACTTCTACAGGTCGAGATCAGATCTCGACAAGATGCAAGGAGTTAGACAATTCCTTGTACCGATTGTAACAAAGTTTTATAACGGTGAGGTCGATGGCGCCATGAGGATCAAGGAATCCTCGCTGCCGCTTCAGACGCTGTTCAATGCCGTGGACACCATCCTCGCCAGGCTGGAAGATACAGAGAATCCCGAACTGCTCGTCGGTGATATCTGGGACAGCCTGGTGATGAGAAGCAGAAAAGCCTGCGTAGAGCAGCGTCTCGTCCATTTCTTCGACTTCAACTACTATGACTACCGGGTCAACCGCAAGCCGGAGGCGACACTGATCTTCGGGGCTGTCTATTACATGATGAATGCCGAGAGTCCAGAGAAGCGTTGCTGCCTAACAGCCATCAAGGACAAAGCGTTGTACGGCACCGAGGCCATCCCTTACTTCAACCTATTCGAGAAAGCTCCGGCATCAGGGGGCAATATCAAGGACCATGATGTTCCGGTGAGCCACGACCCCCGTCAGGATGTCATCCTCGAACTAAAGATGCGGACGGAGAAGGCCATGAATGACCTCTCCATCAGTAAGGCGCCCGAGGGATACGTGAGCATTGATGCCATGCTGTACGTGGCGGAATGCTATTTCCGTAGGGATGCTGCGGCAATCCTGAATGCGCTGGAGTACGTCGTTTCCCAGACGAATGGATCTGACCTTGACCGCATCAGGTCCAAGAGGAAGGCCCTACTGCAGGCGGGTGCGGGCCGTCCGGCCAACGAGCCTGATGTTGACACCGGGATGACCACTGGCCAGCAGGTTCTCTTCTTTTATTACATCTTCGACTCCCTTGGCCTGAACTTCCATAATTCTGACAAGGCCGCCTGGATTCGGCTTCTGCACAGCGTCACCGGAAGGAATAGGGACAACATCAAGCACAGGCTGAACTTCCGGTTCGAGGAAGAGCAGACCCAGAAGGATCTCCGTTATGTCGCAAGCTGTCTCAGGGAGCTCTTCCCATCCATATCCTCCAAGATAGAGAGAGACAGCAGAATCCAGTAAAAACTGACAGATATCATCAATAAGGGGATACCTTGGTGTACCCCCGAACCTACCCCGGCCCCGCAAAGGGCCGGTATTTTTGTGCTGTGGTCCAAGGTGGGCCACGGTTCTCTCTCAGCGGCCGCAGTCAGGGAATCCTTTACTCAACGTTTATTGGATAAATACCATGACTACAACTAAAAACAGACCTCTATCTAAAGTTTCGGAGGAAGAAGAGCGGATCTCGTTTGATCACCTTCCACGTATACTTTCCTCTCTCCAGAAGGACGTGAGTGAGCTCAAGAACTACATCGTTCGCGGTAAAGAGGGAACCTCTGAGCCTGACGAATGGATGGACGTACAGGGGCTGCGGGCTTACCACCCCGACCACCCTGCCATCAGGACGATCTATGACTGGATTCATTACAAGCGTGTCCCCTACCATAAGGACGGCAAACGAATCCGATTCAAGAAGTCTGAGATAGACGAATGGCTGTCAGGTGGTTATCACAGGACAGATAACGAACTGCTTGAAGATACTTTTGATATCCTCAATGCAAGGGACAATGGCGTTCACAAATAGAATCAGAGTTATGGAGACACGTATCACACCCCAGAATTTCCACCAGATCTGGAACACCATCCTCATCAAGGCTTCCGACAAGTTCACTATGCCGCCGGACGTCATCAAGGTCGACGATTCAGTCATCAGTACCCTGGGCAACTTCAGCGCTTCAACCGGCAAAGGCAAGTCCAAGAAGACTTTCAATGTCTGCGCGATTGTCGCTTCGGCATTAACCAACAGCCGGGTTCTCAACTACCAGGCCCGCTTCCCTGCCGGGAAACGGAGAGTACTCTATTTTGACACGGAGCAGAGTTCCTATCATTGCCAGAAGGTCCTGCAGAGAATCAACCGGCTCTGCGGCCTCCCTGCTTCTCAGGACAATGACCAGATAGAGTTCGTCATGCTCCGGGAGCACAGCCCTCTTGATCGGCGTGAGATAATCGAGCTTGCGTTGGCTGAAAGGCCGGAGGTGGGGCTTGTCATTATTGACGGGCTGCGGGATTTACTTTTTGATATCAATTCTTCAACTGAGGCTGCGGAAGTGATTGGCCTGCTGATGAGATGGAGTAGCCAATACAACCTTCATATCCACACCGTCCTCCATCTGAACAAGGCTGATGACAATGTGCGTGGGCATATAGGAACGGAGCTCAACCACAAGGCAGAGACTATCCTCCAGATCACGAAGAGTGAAGTGGACGGTAACATCAGTGAGGTGCGGGCATCACTGGTCAGGGACAGGGAGTTCCGGCCTTTCGCCTTCAGCATCAACGAGGATGGCCTGCCTGTACTTGAGGGCGGATACGAATTCGGCTCCGCACCCAGGAAAGTGGCCTTCGATTATGAGACCATGCCGGAAGACTTGCATCGTGTTGCCCTGGACAAGGCCTTCGAAGAGAACGACACCCCTGTCGGGTACAATGAACTCCTCAAGCGCCTCTCGCTCGGCTATTCAAGCATCGGGTTCTCGCGGTCACGGACCATCATCGCCAAGTTGAAGCAGTTCCTTGTCGCGAGGGATATCATACGTCAGATGGATGGGCGAAAGTATGTGTATAACAGGGATTTCAGCTTTGTCCCTCGCCGGCCTGAATGAATCGGTATAGTCTAGCCGGGTGCCTATAGGGCGCTGTACCGTTGTACTTTTCATTTTGCTTGGCAGTTTCTGGGTATCAGGATGTCCATCTGATACGTCGGAAAAACTCAATGATCGCTTTCAATACAGACCAGTAAACACTTGTTTTATAATGAAGATAGAAGAATTGAAAAAGATCCCGATCTGGGAACTTCTGTCCCATCTTGGTATCGAGCCTGTCTCCAAGAGGCATGGCGGTGCGCAGCTGATGTACCACTCCCCTCTCCGTCCGGACCGGAACGCCTCCTTCTCGGTCTCCACCCGGAAGAACCTCTGGATGGACTTCGGAACGTCACAGGGAGGCAATGTCATCGACCTTGCCATTGCCCTGAAGGGTTACTGTCCTTTCCGGGAAGCCGTCGTATGGCTGGAGGAGCAGGCGTCTTTCTTCCGGAGCGACATCAATTACCGTGACGTCAGCCGGTATGATGATTCCCATATGTCCCGGCTCTCAGGCCATTCGGATATCAGCGGCATGCGGGTGGAGGACCTCACCAGCCCCAGGCTTCTGGAGTACCTGGAATCCAGGGGAATCTCTGCCTCGATCGGACGTCGCTACTGTAAGGAGGCTCATTATACCGTCCGGGACAGGGAATACTATGGCGTCGCCTTCATGAATATCCTGGGTGGGATGGAGATCCGCAGCCGTTTCTTCAAGGGCTGCCACGGTGTGAAGGCCCCGACCGTCGTCAGCGTGGAGAAAGCCCGCAGGACGACGAGCTGCTGTGTTTTCGAGGGGTTCATGGATTTCCTATCATACAAGGTCTTGGAGGAAAGAGGTGACGGGGAGATCGTGCAGCCGTTCCCATGTGACTGCATCATCCTGAACTCCACGAGTATCATTCAGCGCGCGATTCCGTTCATCGGGGTCTATACCGTCGCCTACTGCTACCTGGACAATGATTTCGCCGGGAAGCAGGCCCAGGATACCCTCGACCTGCTCATGCCGGGAAGGATTTCCGAGGTGTCTTCAAAATTCAGCCCTTATAATGATCTCAACGACTATCTCGTCCAGCATTGAGCGAAGAATGCAGCCCTAGGTTGAACTTCTTATCTGGCACTTTCCGCAATCCTCGTCTTTTCCCGGGACGGGGATTTTTTGTTATCTGACGGGAATCTGAGTATACGGGCGGAGTATCATCTCACGTTTTCTTCCCTCATTTTCGCTCCAAAACAGCCCTCCAGCCTCTCCGTCGTTCCTCTTCTTTCCTCCCTTTCCTAATTTGACCTCCGGGCAGGCGCCCCGGGAGCGCCCTCGTTGGCATTTTCCCGCAAGAACAGCCCTGCCCTGATAAGGAAATGAAGAGAACTAAAACAGGACCCGAACAATGAGTGCTTTCTGGATCTTCGCCATGGTCGTCACCGTGGTTTACATCATCTATTACGCGGCCATCATCGCCAAGGACCTCGCCAGGCCTTCTGAGCAGCGTTCCTCCTCTGCGGAGACCTTCGTGCTGGAGGACACCGCCCCGGAACCGGGCAAGGTCGTCGAAGTCACGGACAAGGGCTTCAGCGTGGAAGACGGCTCGGGCAATGTCAGGGAGCAGGCGATCACCAATGTCCCTGCCCCGAAGCGTCCCGTAACCGAGGACTCTGAACCCGGACCCAAGCTGGACGCCACCGGAGCTCCGCTCACGGAGGGTGGAAGGAAGATCCTCTCCGCCCAGGAGGACATGGACCTCATCGACCCGAAGGCGGCTGGTGAGCAGTCCCGGGACACCCTGACGTTACTCATGATGGACCAGCAGCCGGATGTCAACATCGACAGGACGGTTACGCACGCACCGGAGAAGCCCTCCGGTGACTCGGACGTGAAGAAGGAGGAGAAGGATCATGACGGCGGTCAGCATATCTAGGAGGCAGAGGCTCGCTCCCCTGCTCCTTAGTGTGCTGGGGCTGCTGGTCGCGCAGCTGGCATCGGCCAAGAGCGGCGGCGTGGACTACTCCTGGGGCGCCGGGGCCCTGGCCAAGGCGCACGACTACACCGTCACGATGATGCTGTACGTTCTGTACGTCTGCTATGCCGTCGGCAGTGTCATGGCCATCATCTCTGCGCTTCTGATCTACTTCAAGATGCAGTACCACGAGGGCGAGGTCGTGAAGAACATACTGACGCTGCTCGGCGCAATCCTCTTCATCATCGGAGCCTCGGTCGTCTTCCCGGCCTTCTTCGGCTACCGGATATAGGAAAAACAGAAACCATCCGCTTGGAATCAGGATGACAGGTGCACATGTCGGGACGGATGCCGGGCGATGAGAAGGCTCCACTGGTGGAGCGATAAAGTCAAGTCAAACAAAGAAAACACACCAACTTATGCGAAAGATTATCAACAGCGTGAAGAAGTTCCTCGCCTCCCCGAAGACGAGGGCTGTCGCCGTGATGCTTCTCGTTGGCGGCACTGCGGCTTTCGCCCAGAGCGCGGCCGGTGACTACACCGCCGGCACGAGCGCGCTCACCACCGTCGCCGAGGAGATCGCGAAGTACGTCCCGATCGTGGTGAAGCTCTGCTACGCCATCGCCGGTGTCGTGGCGATCATCGGTGCCATCAGCGTCTATATCGCCATGAACAACGACGAGCAGGACGTCAAGAAGAAGATCATGATGGTCGTCGGCGCCTGCATCTTCCTCGTGGCGGCCGCCCAGGCACTGCCTCTGTTCTTCGGACTCTAACGGGAAAAAGGGACAGATGGATGGAAAGCGCAGGCAAAGACACCCGTTACCCCGACTACCCACTCTTCAGGGGGCTGCAGCGGCCCCTTGAATTTATGGGTCTTCAGGGGCGTTACATCTACTTCTAAACCATACTTGGGAGCCAAGCATTTGGCCGACCTCTGAGAACGCGAATTGAGCTACAAAGTAGGTTGTTATGATAACCATCAATGGCTCTGCGTTAACCAGAATGGTTTCCATCATAATTTCCATATCAGGATGCTCCGGGATGACGGCCCCCCACAAGAGTCGATTCTTGACTGTTGTTTGCGCTGTATAGCAGAAGACTGACAGGAGAATCATAACAAGAGAAAGCCATCCTTTATTTTGGGATGATGAGTAAAGGATTTTCGGAGGGATTAAATAACCTATTCCAGCCATTGAGAGATAGAGAGCGTCAGCGTATCCCCAATTCTCTGCATAATGTCTATAGAAGTACATACTATAAATGGAAGCCCCAGCTATAAGAATCTTGAACCACCACTTGGGATCTTTGATCCATGACCTAAGCAATGTCCCTACCCAGAAATATAGGATGGGGAAACAGAGTCCACACATGATTCTGAATCCTGGGAACACGGAAGGTTGATCCCAATCCGACATCCTCCCAATGATATTGTTTGCCATCAGAACAGTACAAATCGCTCCGCCAATAATGACCGATGCGTTGGTGTACAATACTTTACTCGATTTCATGACTGTGTTATGCTCTCTCAATGCGAACAATGCTTTTTCCTCATTTTCTCATGTCTAATAACGGCAGGCCCGCCCTCTGCCTTTCACGCCTTTACAGGAAGGCGGGCCATCATGCCGTTAGGTTATGAACTTCTTTTCCCTCGAATCCAAGGACTGTCAGGAGACGGATTGGCAAGGCTTTCCATCAATTGTGACATCGTATCCTCTGCTTCATCCCGTACAGCCACTTCACAGGCATGACCGAATGCCTCGACAGCCTGCTCCATGATGACGAATATGCTTTCCAATGCTCCAGAGAATGCTTCTACGGAACCAGGGGACAAGCAGATCCGGAAAGTAACTGTATCGCTGGACTCGGCTCGATAGACTACAACAGGAGTCCTGCGGAGGTTAACTCTGTCCATGGCAAAGCATACGATCCAATTCTCATCTTTGTACTCGAATTGATCCAGAGAGACCTTCTTTTCGATATAGATTTCCGGAAGCCGGTCAGTATGGATGATATAGTTCTCCCCTTCCCGGACAATCTGGAACATCTCCGTATCCAGAGTGAACGGGGACAAGCCTGCCTGCATGAGGGCCCAGCCCACTTCATTTGATGTCAGAATTCCGTTCATGAAAGCAGTTTGTTTTCCTGTTTGACAGGAGAGGCCGTAGGATGCCCCTTCAAGGCATCATCTCTCTGTTCCTTCACCATCCGGTTGTATTCTTCATTCATCACTCTTTGCCCGTCTTCAATGATGCTCAGGTATGATGTCAGATTAGACCGGAAACTCTCGGAGTTACGATCACGTGCAGCCACGAAAAATCGCAAGTCCTTATCATCAGCAGAGAAGGTCGCTTTCACCATGACCAGGCGGTCAGACATAATATGCGCGGCATCCCTTAGGATACCCATATCCCACTCGTTTGGATCAACCGAATAACCTTTGATGACAAACAGGAGCGGAAGGCGACTGGCGTCTACGAGATAGCTTTCTCCCTGCACCTTAAACCTGACACAGTCTTCTTCCGTTTCCGGGAAGTATCCCTCGAAGCGGATAGCATCCGCTATCTTCTCTACGGCAAGTGGCTCCATTGTGGTTTTACCTTCACCCGTGATCGGAATCCGCTTAAGGAGTTCTTTGTTGGTCTCCTTCTGTTGTTTCATCTCACTCGCAAGCTTCCTGTACTCCATATGACGGTCCCATAGGAGGACACCTAGCACAACCGAGACGATTATGCTTATTATCATTGTCTCTACCATATCCTAATGCTTGATAAGAAGTTTATTGTTGATGTTGTCGATGGTGATGGTACCAAAGCGTTCCATCGCGCTCTGTCCCAGCAGGAGCGGTGCCTTCTGGCTTTTAACGACAGAAGCGTCAACATTCCGGAGGACAGCATCTCCAATCTTAACCTCGCGAAGGGTAATCACTGTACCGGCAGAGATTTCACCATTTGCAATCTGGTAATACTTTTTCCCCTTGACGTCCTTCTCCGATAGATAGCCGTTTTTGAGCATGAAGTTGGCTTCAACCGAAGAGATGGTCACATCGGACGCTCCCGTGTCGAAGATCATCTGCAATTGAAGGCCATTGATGTCGCAAGGGATTTCAAAGGTCCCTCCTGGATTGCGCTTGACGGCTATTTCCGTAACGCTTTCGTCTTTGTCCGGCATCGACAATTCAAACTCTTTGAGGTACTCAGCATGTTTCGCCTCATATTCTTCAATCAGAGTTTTGAACTCAGGTAGCTCCCTAACCGCGTCCATATCATCATCAAGACGGATATGGGAGAAACTGCGATATCCTTTCTCGAAAGATATCCGGAGTGCGGAGAGGGACTCTTCGAGCCTGCCCATCCGGGAGTATAAACAAGCCTGATCATAGTAGTTGCCGGCATCTTCCGGATCGGATTCGATTATCCTATCCATCCACTCTTCGGCTTCTTTATCTTTCCCCAAGAAATGAAGGGCGTACATGCGACAGCTGCCACCGTCAGCCAAAGTGTCCAGTTGTAAGACCTTTTCAAAATCTGAGAACGCATCAGCCTTGCTCCCATCCTGAAGGAACATCTCACCTCGCATCAAATAGAGATAGGGATATTCACTCGTCATCTCGATACCTGTCTTATAGTCATCGAGAGCTTTTTTCTTCTCCCCTTTCATTTCATAGCACCAACCTCGTCTATAATATGTGAAACCGATCTCTGGAGAGTCTTCGATTGCAGAAGTCAGGTCAGCAATGGCAGAATCAACATCACCGGCTAGGCGATAGTAATCAGCACGACGGCACAGTGTCTCCCACTCTGCTTCATTTTCCATGATCTTGGAAATGTCAGCGATGGCCATGTCATTAAGGCCTAACTCGCTGTAGCATTCGCTCCTATACACATTGATCTGATCATAATGTCCGAACTCAGACTCAAGTTCATCATAGGCTTTTACTGCTTCGGCGTACTTGTGGGTATCCTCATAAAACTGGCAAAGTAGGGCCTTCCACTGGAAAGGATTCTCGCTTTTCTTTGCGCGGGACTTTATATTTGCTTCAGCATAATTTGCCCGCTGTACAAGAAGATGAAGTAACGCGCTGGAACTGGCGTCATCAGACTTCTCAAACCACTCCAGTCCCGCATCGATGGCCTTAGTGTTTTCCCCCATCTTTTCATAGGCTTGCATCATGAATCGGTAGATCTCAGCATAATCCGCATCATATCTCTTGCACTTATCCAGCATCTCGATAGCGCCTTCATACTGACCGCGTTTGATCATGTTCCGGGCAAGGCCGATCATCGCACCCTGATCAGCCTCGTCTTCTGCAAGCATTTTATTGTAGACTTTGTCAGATCCTACAAGGTCATCAAGGTTATACAGGGCCTGCCCATAATCGAACGCAATGCTCTGTAAATTTTCCTTGTTGTCCTTCTGTGCCAGTTCATAGGCCGTCCTAAATGAAGCTGCCGCGTTTGTCAGATCAAACATATCCCTGTAGATGTACGCCTTCCACCAGTGCAAAGTGGAAGTCGCAATCTCCGTCTTCTTTGGCTTGTTAACCTTCAAGGCGTGGTTGATATCCTGAAGTGCCTGTCCGAAATCTCTCTTTCTGCGCAAGAGGCGAGCACGCAGAAGAAGCGCCTCCGTATTGTCCGGAGTCTCCAGAAGTTGCTTGTTCACCAGGTCGAGGCCTTTTGCCTCGTCGTTCTCCTCATTTAAGACCTCGTAGGCCTTCTGGAGGTTGTAGTCATTCTCGGATTTGTTTTTCTGGGCATAAGCCTGTCCGCAGAAAAGAGTCAGCGTTAGAGCAAACAGAAAGGCGAAGATCTTCTTCATAGTGCGTGAAAGTAGAGTGTTATTAGTTTATATTTGATGGCGCAAAGGTATATCTGATAGACGAAACCAATCTTCGCATCAGTGACCGTTAACAAGGTTGGATACAGTTTTAATAATGAGGCGACCAACCTTTCTTTCCAGCCCCTGCTTCGTTGTGGGTATGCCTGTAGCACGGGCGATCTTGCGCTTAATGACGTCGATTCCGAGAGCACGACTCGGAGAAAAAGATGTTCCGGGGATTCCTGCGATTTTCATAAATACTGTTGTTTGTTCGGTACAAATATAGGAGGTTATTGCGAAGCCAATTTTCGCCAAAACATCAGGGCGAAATCTCAAAATGAAAACTGCACACAGCGATTCCTAAGCCACCATTTCTATGGTGACCGGTTAAAATGAGTGTGAAGATCAGGCGAAACTAGGTTTCACCGGCGAGTGATGGGCGCTAATTCTCGCGCCATTGCTTTTCGAAACTGAATCCAGCTATTTCCGAATCCTTACAAGTATACGGCAAAAGGCATTTAAGGATTGAATCGCTTGTCACTCCGTAGCCTTGATATCGATTCTTTAGCATGATGAGCTTGTAGCGACGGACATTGTTTGTTGAATTGTCGTACACTTCCTTGCAGAGTCCGTCAAGAAGCGAAGACACTTTTCTTCGGGTTGCCATCCATTTCTCCCAGGCTCTCATCTCGTCATCTAGAGCAGAATGGAGTTCGGATTCCGGGTAACTGTATTCTGGATCGAAGAAAGAGTGATCTTTGAAGAAGTCTTTGAACCGTGAGTATTCATTCGACACACTAGCAGCACTCACTAGAGAATGCTTTTCTATATCATAAACGCCGATTGCGCTTCGTTTATGAGCTATTTCGTAATCCAGACTATCCGTCAATGCAAAATAGAAATCTTCTAACGATAGTGCTCTCATCCTGGCATCATCGCATTGGATTCCGCAGATGGCCATAGGCCAAGACGAACCGACCATCCCATCAGGGCTCCCATCAATAACACGGAATGCTGAATCAAGGGCGACATGGTACTCAAGCCAGGCAACCTGCTCTTCCTCAATCGCAGCCGCAAGCGAGGATCCCGAATGCTTCTTTGCCTCCCTTACGATAAGCCGGTCGTAGTATTCCTGAAAGTCCTGTTCAAGACCGGCTAGTATATTGTAACATCTAAATGTTGCATAAAACTAAAAATAATTGTATCTTTG
>ENA-ORNY01000743-ORNY01000743.1-human-gut-metagenome-genome-assembly--contig:-NODE-743-length-20986-cov-13.806268_pt1 | contig 20986 bp, 15 predicted proteins | sample MGYA00242122_ERZ509036 | MGnify/ENA primary metagenome ERZ509036 (study PRJEB26280, sample SAMEA2338696) | human gut metagenome | biome: human gut; feature: human-associated habitat; material: faeces... | reverse complement strand
ACAGAATGGTAATCAACTGTTCCAGACTGAGCGTGGCGTTCGGTGCAAATTTTCCGTTTCCGACGCCGTTGACAACACCGGTTTCCGCTGCCCAATACAAAACGGGCAGGATGAGGCAATGAGATGGCTCATCCTGCCCGTCCTTCAGTCAGTCAGACTAAAAATCCTGATGGGGTCGTTTATTTACTTGGTTGCCAGCCATGCGTCGATCTGGGACTGCATTTCGGCAATGATCTGCTCGACGCCGGCGTCCTTCAGAGCGGCGTTGAACGCTTCGAGCGTGCTGTCAACATCGACTGCGCCGCAGTTGAGAGCGGGCAGATATTCTTCGACAACAGCGGAGCACTGCGCGATCTGGGTTGCAACAGGCTCGGAGTCGAATGCGAAGCCGAGGATGCAGGAGGCCTGCGCGTTGGCGTTGATCTCGGCAGTTTCCGGCCAGGTGCCGACCTGAGAAGCGTCGGTGTAGTACTCGTTGAAGACGTTGCCGACGAGGAAGCTCAGCATGCCGGGATAGTCGCTGATGGGCTTGATGAGGCCGTCAGCCTTGTCGCCGACGAATTCATAGTCCGTGCCCTCAATGCCGTGGCAGATGAGGTTCAGGACTTCGGGATCGGAGTCAAGGAGGTTGATGAACGCAACAGCGCGCTCGACGTTCTTGGAGGTTGCGGAGACAGCGGTGATCGTCGCCTGCACAGCGCCGGTCGTCATGGCGCAGTCGCCGAAGGCAATGCCGGTGATGTCATAGCCGCGAAGCTGACCTTCGGTGATGTCGCCGCCGGGCTTGTGCGCCGGGTCGGTGTCGATCGCACGGATGTCATTCTCACCTACAGAGTCAGCACCGGTAACGGCGTCTGTCGGAAAGTAGCCCGCCAGATTCCACTCGCGCATCTTTTCACACAGAGCCTTGAATTCTTCAGACTCAAACTGGTTGAAGACAACGGGAGTTTCGGCAGCATAGTAAACAACACCCGGCGTCGTATTGGAAACGATCACATCATAGCCAAGATAGTTGACCATATTTTCATAAATAAGATGACCGTAATTATAAATCACAACGGCATCCGGCTCACTGGCTTTGATGGTCGCAGCATACTCGTCCAGATCGTCGAGCGTCTTGACAGTGCTGGGATCGAAGCCGTACTTGTTCAGAAGCTCGGTGTTGAAGCGGATACCAGTCTGACGGACATAGATCTGCTGAAGCGGAATGCCGTAGAGCTTGCCGTTTACACGGATTGCATCCCAGACAGCGCTGTTGAGATCAGCGACAACGTCAGGAGCGTACTTATCCAGAACGTCCTGCGTCAACTCGGCATAAGCGCCCTTCGCAACGGCGGGCAGATACGGGTTCCATGCGCCGGTGAAGCAGATATCAAATTCCTCGCCAGCCGTGAACTTCATGTTCATCTTCTCGGTGTACTCGCCGAGAGGGATCATCTCGAACTCGATCTTGGCGTTGATTTTTTCCTTTGTGATCTCGTTGAGTTTCTCATTGATGGCCTCAAAGCCGGGGAAGCTGTCCTGCAGCGCGGGGAATGCCCAGTGCAGCGTGACTTCTTCTGCGAAGGGATTGTCATCTGCCGGGGCGTCAGCCGGAGTTTCGTCCGCGGGAGCGGCGGGTTCCGCAGTTTCGGTGGGAGCGGTGGTTTCTTCCTGGGAGGGCGTCTCAGTCTTGGCGCAGGCGGTGAACATCGCCAGAACCATCAGAGCCGCCAGCAGCAGCGCGAGGAACTTTTTCATTTGTGTTTCTCCTTTTCATTTTTATTATGTCATACCGTTCTGTCAATGATTTTATTCTTTGACAGATCCGATTGCCATACCCTTGACGAAATATTTTTGGAAGCGAGGGAACACCAGCAGCATCGGCGCGACTGTCAGCACGCACATTGCCATACGCATGGCCTCGCCTGGAAGCTTTGCGGCTTCTGCGCCGAGCAGCCCCGTAGACGCGTTATTCTTGAGAAAGTCGACCTTTTCCAGCATACGCTGCAAAAGCAGCTGAATCGTCACATAATTGCCGGTATCCATATACATCATGGCCTCATAGTAGGCGTTCCAATAGGCGACGAACAATGTCAGGCAGATTGTGGCCAACGCAGGCTTTGCAAGCGGGAACATCATGCGCCAGAAAATCTGGTACTCACTTGCACCGTCGATTTTGGCAGATTCGATCATGCTGTAGGGCAGCTTTTCATAATAGGCACGCATGATGATCGTGTTCATCGCGGAAAACGCGCCCGGCAGAATCAGTACCCAGATGGAATTCTTCAGATTCAGCAGCTTGACATATGTGATGTACTGCGCCGCCATGCCGCCGCTGAAAAACATTGTAAACGTCACGAACAGTGACAGCACACCGCGCCAGCGGAAGGTCGTGCGCGAAATCGCATAGGCATACAGGCTCGTGACCAGACAGCCGATAGCCGTTCCGACGACGCTGACAAAAATCGTGGTGCCGTAAGCCTGCCAGAGCATCTTACTGTCACGGAACAGATAGGAATAGGCCGAGAAATCCAGGTGCTTTGGGATCACGCGGAAGCCATACAGCTTGATGTCCTCGGCACTGGAAAGCGACACGGACAGCACACAGAGAAACGGATACAGAATTGCAAGACAGAGCACGATGAAAATCAGATAGATGAACACTGTTCCAATACGGTTTTTCTTTTTCATTAAAACAGCGTCCCCTCTCCGTTGATTTTTTTCGTGATCTTATTTGCTACGACCAGAATGATAAAGCCGACAACCGACTGACACAGGCCGATGGCCGTGGACATGCCCACGTCGCCAGTCACGCGCAGTGCGCGGTAAACATACGTGTCGATCACGTCCGTCACACTGTAGAGCATACTGGAGTTCTTTGTCAGATAATAGAACATACCGAAGTCTGCGCTGAAAATCCGGCCAAGCGACAAAATAAAGAACATGGTCACGATTGGACGGATGAACGGATACGAGATCTTCCACATGACCTGCCAGCGCGTTGCGCCGTCGAGCTGCGCCGCTTCAAAATAGGATTTGTCGATCGACAGCAGATTTCCGTAATAAATAATAATGCCGTAGCCCATGTTCTTCCACAGATAGCAGACAAGCAGAATGTAGGGCCACCATTTTGGCGTTGTGTACCATGAAACCGTTTCTTTTCCGAAGAACGTCAGGATTCCGTTGACAATGCCGTTGACGTCGGCGAGGTTTGCGTAGAGCGCATACGACGCGGCAACCCATGAAACGATAAACGGCAGGAAGATCACCGTCTGGAACGCCTTGATCGCGTGGCGGCTGTTGATCTCATATAAAAGAAGCGCCAGCAGAACGGTGATGACCGTGTTGCACAGCAGGAACAGCAGGTTCAGTCCCAGCGTATTGCGGATCAGCCGTCCGAAGGTACCGGATGTGAAGAAAAACTCAAAATTCTTGAACCCGACCCATTCGCTTCCGAAGATGCCAAGATTGAATTTATAATTCTTGAATGCCAGCACCAGACCGAACATTGGCAGATACGCAAACAGCGCCAGAAGAATGATGCCCGGCACGCACATGGAAAACAGCTGTCGGTTATCCTTGCGCAAGCTCCGGTTATAAGAAGACCGTCTGCGGATTGTGCCTGGTTTCTGTTTTTTCGTTTCTGCTTTCATCAATACGAACCACCTCTGTCTTCTCGTTGTCGTTTTCGCTAAATTCAGTATAGTGGCGAGGTGCACATTTGTAATCTTTGAATTCTCACGATTGCTTTGAATTGCCCTGAAAGCGGACTTTGATTTTTGAGCGCGACTTTGAATTTTTATGATTATGTTGAAATGTGCGTTGGGATTGTGATATTTTTTAGGTACGCAAATAGTTTTCACCATCCGCTTTGTGGAAACTGCATAGTTGCAATGCTCTGCATGAAGAGGGGGGGGAAGGACAACTCGTGCGGCTAATCAAGTCCAATATTCCGACCGATCGAAAGAACAGCTTTTTTATTAAGGTACTCAGCGGCATTCTAGTTTTCTGCCTGCTGCTGGTATCCTTCGTTTTTCTGCTCATTTATCAGAACGTCAAAAAACGGAGTCTGGGACAGTCCTATCTCGCAGAGCAGGATATTGTCTCGAACGTCAGCTATTCCGCCTCCATCATGCAGGACACCGCTTCGTCCATGCTCACGCAACTCAACGGCGATCCGAAACTTTTGCAGCTAATCTACTCCATGGATACAGAAAGCCTGTCGGTCATTCAATCCATGCAGCTGCTGCAAAACTATACGCGCGCGTCGTCATGGCTGGACTCTGTATACATTTATTGTGCAGAGGAAGACTGTATCTGTTATGCCTACGCCAATGGCAACACCTATCAGTTATCATTTGGTACACTGGATGACTTTTTCGACGCAGCGTTCGTTCGGAATCTTGCAGCTGTGTCCCGTGTGACGCAAAAGCCGGCAATGCGCCAACTTCGCTACCGCAGCACGTCCTCCGACAAAACCGTTTTCAGTTATGTTCTGCCGGTCAGAACCTCGCTCAATCGCTATAATGGCTTCTTTGTTGCGAATATCAGCGCCGAGCGGCTGATGCAGCTCGGCTACGGTATGGCAAACGGCACGGAGCGTCAGCTTCTGATCGTGGATGCAAACGGACAGACCTACACAAGCGGCATGACGCTGCTGGAACAGGAACAGACGGATGCCGTGATCGAAGCTGTGCTGGGCGGGGCCGCAGAAAGCGGCCAAATGGTCGTGCAGGAGGCGAATGCGATCTGCACATGGTCGCGCTCTGCCGATACAGACCTGTATTTTATCAGCTGCATCAGCGACTCGGCCATTTCATCACAGCTCCGTGCGCTGACGCGCTGGTTTTTGCTGTTCTATCTGGGCATCGTGGTATTCGCCGTATTGATCTCCGTCTATCTGACAATCCGTATCAACCGTGAATATGCTGCGCTTCAAACGCAGTATACGCTTTCGGAAAAGCGCTACGCCGAAAACTACAGCTATATCAAGCACGCCATTCTCCGCAGCTTTTTTACGCTCCGAAGCAGCGATTTTGTCATCGGGCGGCAATTTTCCGACAATGGCATCGAGTTGGAGCAATATTCCGGCTTTGCGCTGTTCCTGCTCCAGCTCCGGCAGCGGGAGCTTTCGGATGACAATCAGAATATGTCGTACCGCAGAACGCATTTTCTGTTGCAGGAGCAGCTGGACAAGACGCTGCCGCAGGGGACACGCTATGAATTGGTCGATATGCTGCAGGGCCGGTTCCTCCTTGTCTGTGAGCAGCCGGATACGGTAGACACGCAGACGCTTGCCCAAACGCTTTGCGCAGCGTTCTCTGAAGCCGCGCAGTTTTCCGTCTCTGGCGTCTGGTGCAATGGAATTTCTGCCGTCGATCAGCTTCCCGCAGCCTACCGCACACTGAACGAGCGGCTGGATCTGCTGTATTTCTATCCCGCCGGTCACTTTGTTTCTCGCACGGAACTGGATGCACGCCCGGCCTTTGGCAAGGCACAGGCAGAGCAGATCCGCAGTGAGGCAGTACAAGCTCTCTGCACCCAGCGCTTTGACGATGCCGCTGCAGCGCTTGCGGGCTTCTTTGACGCATGGTTCGAACCGACAGCAGATGTGCCGTATACGCTGGATCTGCTGATTGCAGGCGTTTCTGAATATATCGCAACGTTCAAGCGTGCCTATGCCGTGACGATGGAATATAACCCCTCGCGCTTCCGCACGGAGGTTCTGCGTGCGGAATCTTCCCGCGCAGTCAAGCGGCTGTTTCTGGATCTGGTGCAGGACGTCTCCTGTGCATTTGCCAGCATTGACAACCGAAGCAACTATATTGACGCGCTCATCGGCTATATCGAGCGCAATTATGCCGATCCGAAGCTGAACATCGATGCGCTGGCCGATCATGTCGGTCTGTCCGCGTCGCACATTCAGAATATTTTCAAGGCTGCCACCGGCAGCAGCATTTCGGCATATCTGCGCCGTCTGCGTCTGAATAAGGCGACGGAGTTTTTGGCGCAGACCGACGTGCCGATCAGTGAAATTGCGGAACGAACCGGCTTCGGAAATTCCAACTATTTCTACACCGTATTCAAGCGCCACTACGCAGTTACGCCGAGTGAATATCGCGCAAACCGTCTGAACCGAGCGGACACAAAGGAGGCCTATAACAATGAAATCAACTGACCTGATTTCAGTCTTTTGTCGCCCTGTTCCATTCTGGAGCTGGAACGACAAATTAGAGCCGGACGAGCTGCGGCGGCAGATCGGTGCGATGCAGGACGCGGGCATGGGCGGATTCTTTATGCACGCGCGGGGCGGACTTGAAACCGAGTATCTGAGCGAGGACTGGTTTCGTGCGGTGGAGGCATCCGTTGACGAGGCGAAAAAGCGCGGGATGCAGGCGTGGTGCTACGATGAAAACGGCTGGCCGAGCGGCTTCGCCGGCGGCAAGCTGCTGGAAGACCCGGAAAACCGGGCGCATTATCTGCGCTTTGAGAAAAAGCCGGGCTTTGATGCAGCTGCGCTTGGCGTTTACACGCTGGAAAACGGTCATATTCGCCGCATCACCGGCGCGGCGAACGGCATTTCAGAGTATCTCTGCGTCTACGACTGCCAGAATTCCTCCACGGTCGATATCCTTGACCCGCGCATCACGGATGCGTTTCTTGCTCTGACGCACGAGAAGTATTTTGAACGCTTCGGTGCGGAATTCGGCAAGGGCATTGCGGGCTTCTTCACCGATGAGCCGCAGTATTTCCGTTATGAGACGGCCTACACGCCGGTGCTGCTGACAGAGTACAAAAAAGCCTACCGCGCAGATGTTCTTGATCTGCTCGGCGCGCTGTTTGTGGACTGCGAGGAAGCACCTGGTTTCCGCTTCCGCTACTGGCGGCTGATGAATGTACTCTATACCGAAAACCTCATGGGCCGCGTTTACCGCTGGTGCCTGTCACACAACTGCCATCTGACCGGTCACACCGTCGAGGAAAGCGAGCTTTATACGCAGATGTGGTGCTGTGCAGGCGTGATGCCGTTTTACGAGTATGAGAGCATTCCGGGCGTGGACTGGCTGGGGCGCAGAATCGGCACGGAGCTGGCCCCGCGGCAGGTTTCGTCCGCCGCGCAGCAGCTTGGCAAAAAGCAGGTGCTGACGGAGACGTTTGCCTGTGCGGGCTGGGACGTGACGCCGAAAGAACTCAAGCGCATCGCCGAATGGCAGTATGTGAATGGCGTAAACCTCATGTGCCAGCATCTGTACCCGTATTCCATCCGCGGCCAGCGCAAGCGGGATTATCCGGCGTTTTATTCGGAGCACAATCCGTGGACGGATGAATTAAAGACATTCGACGACTATTTCACGGAACTGGGTTATCTGCTTGCCAACAGCCGCGAACAGGCGGACGTGCTGATTGTCCATCCGATACATTCGGCCTATCTGACGTTTGACCGTGCGAACGATGAAGCATCCGTGCGCAACGTTGGCGAACCGTTCAACGTGCTCATTGAGCGCTTCGGCGCGGCTGGCATCGGCCATCACTACGGCGACGAGCGGCTGATGGAGAAGTACGGCAGCGTCAAGGACGGCAGGCTGACCATTGGACAGTGTACCTATTCCTTCGTTGTGATTCCCGACTGCGATACGCTGGACAGCAGTACCGCCGCGCTTTTAAAAGACTATCTCGCACAGGGCGGACGGCTGATGCTGGCGGGGCGGAAGCCCACGCGCATTGACGGCGAAATTGCCGATCTCAGCTTCTTGCAAGGTAACCTGACGTGGGACGAGCTTGTGCGGGAACGTGCGCTTCTGCCGGAGGCAAACCGCGACGTGCGCTGCACGCTCCGCTTTGCGGAGAATGGAAATTTCCTGTTTGCAATCAATCTGTCTGAGACGGACATAGCTGACATGTCTGTAAAACTTCCGTTTGCGGGCGTGGAGGCATACGATCTGCTGACACATAAAACGAAATCCGTTGCTTTTGAAAAGACGACAGACGGGATCGCAGCAAAGCTGCATCTCGCACCCGGTGAGTCTGTGCTTCTCATGCAGAACGATTCCGCGATACCGCAGGCGCAAAAAAGCCCCATTGCCGAAACAATGGAGCTGGGCGGGAAATGGACGCGGTCCGCGCCGGTGCAGAACAGTCTGACGCTGGATATGGCGGCGCTGAGTTATGACGGTGTCAGTTACACCAAGCCGCTGCCGGTTCCGTATATCTCGGAACGGCTGCTGCGGGAGAAAACGAACCGGAAGCTCTGGCTGCGCTATGCGTTTACGGCGGATTTCCTGCCGGATGATCTGACATTGGAGCTGGAAACGCTCCAAAACGCAAAACTGTCTGTGAACGGCACGGAAATCAGCCTGACCGGTCAGGGGGTCCTTGATCGCTCGTTTGTGCGTGGAAACATTGCCGCGCTTGCCAGAAAGGGTGAAAACGAGATCGTTTTAGAGCTGGACTATTTCCAGACGCAGCAGACCTATGACGTGTTCGACGGCTTCTATTACGGAAACGGCGAGGTCACGGAGACGCTCATGAACTGTGTCAGCTATGAGACGAATATCGAAGCCATGTACCTGTTCGGGAGCTTCTCCGTGCGGCCGGATTCCGGCTGGCAGGCGGGTGAAAACGGCGTTCGATTCGGCGACCGCTTCCGTCTCTGTGCTCCGGCCACAGACCTTGACTTGCAGGATATTACGGTGCAGGGCTTCCCGTTCTTCCACGGGGCCATGCGCCTGAAGCGCACGATCACCGTGCAGCGCACAAACTGGCAGCTTCGCTGTGCGGGCCGCGTCCAGTATATGCGCGTATTTGTAAACGGGCAGAAAGCCGGAACGCTGCTTTTTAGCGATACGCTTGATCTTTCGCCGTATCTGCATCCGGGTGAAAATGTGCTGGAACTGGAGCTGATGGCAAGCAACCGCAATCTTTTGGGCCCGCACCACAACGCAGCGGAGCCTGAGCCGCTTTTCGTCGATCCGACGCTGTTTTCGCTCTACGGAAGCTGGCACGACGGAAAAAGCAGGGGATATCGGGAGGATTATGCGTTTGTGCGGTTCGGGCTGGACACATTGCAATTAGAACGTAATCTGCTTTGATTGCTTTATCAACGGGAGCATAAAAATGAAACGCTCTGAAATTAACAAAGCACTAAAAGAACTTGAAGCCATGTGCGCGAAATACAAGTGCTATCTGCCGCCGTTCTGCAATTTTACCCCGGAGGAGTGGCAGGAAAAGGGTCACGAGTACGATGAAGTCCGCGACTGTATGCTCGGCTGGGATATTACTGATTACGGCCTCGGTAACTTTGACAAATTCGGGTTCTCTCTTATCACCATCCGCAACGGCTGCCGCACGCAGCCGGAAAAATATCCGAAGGTCTACGCAGAGAAGCTGCTGTATCTGAAGGAGGGCCAGATGGCCGCAAACCATTTCCACTGGTACAAGACTGAGGACATTATCAACCGCGGCGGCGGTAACTGCCTCATCCGCGTGTACAACAGCCTGCCGAATGAAGAAATTGATTATGAGTCCGACGTGACCGTCCACTGCGACGGCCTGAAGCGCACGGTTCCCGCGGGCACGCAGATCCGTCTGCGTCCGGGCGAAAGCCTCTGGGTCACGCAAGGAATGTACCACGACTTCGCGGTCGAGGCGGGCACCGGCCCCGTTCTGCTCGGCGAGGTCAGCCAGTGCAGCGACGACAACACCGACAACCGCTTCAACCCGCCTGTCGGCCGCTTCCCGAAGATCGAAGAAGACGAACCGCCGTACCGTCTGCTGTGCAATGAGTATTTCTGACTGACAACCGAATAAAAGCAGGAGGCAGCCCAAAGTTATGGGCCGCCTCCTGCTTTTATTCGGCTGGTTGGTATTAAGGCTGGCAAGAAACGTCACTTGTTCAGCTTGCACAGGCGATTCCGCTCTGCCAGCTGCGCTGCTGCGCGTTTGATCAGCACCCTCGCACTTTCGGTGTCATTGTCGAGAACAGCCCGCTCCAGCTCGTCCATGCAGGCGGAAAGCTCATGTTCAGCGTCTTTTGTCGCGTCATTTGTTACAGGATCGCTGTATCGGAACGCGTCGGAAAGCTTCTGCGCGTCTGCCTTCAGCGCTGCATCCTCACAGCGAGAAACCAGCGCGGTCGAACGGGATTGCAGCGCACGCATGGCAGCCACATCGGCCTTGAGCTGCGCGTCCTGCCGCTCGACCTCGTCGCGCATTGCATCCGCGGCTATGACGCCAACGGCTGCGACAGCCAACAGCAGTGCAAAAACAATGACCGCGATCCATGCTGCACAGAATTTTGCGATCGCCATGAACAAAAAACTCAACGCGATCTGCACGATCAAATACATGACGCCGATGCGCGCGATTGGAAAACCGTAAAATTTGCTGCGCGCATCCTTGCCCTTTGTAAACGACAGTTTCAGCACATATAGCTGTACGCCGAACGCTGCCAGCGTGAACACCAGCGCCAGCCAGAACACAGCGGTCTTTGTGAACGGAATCACGAATGCCAGCAACAGATATGAGGCCAGCACAATGGCAAGAATCAGAATCGTCTGAAATTTCCCTTTGCTTAGTTTCATCGTCTATCCCTCCAATCAGCAGGACTCATCCTTCTTCCGTCCGCAGTTCGGGCAGAAGTTCGTCATAATATTCTTTGTACCGCACTCCGGGCAGATCCAGCCGTGTTTTTCTTCCGGTTTCCGTGCGCCGCAGTTGGGGCAGAACCTGCTCAGAATATCCTTTGTGCCGCATTCCGGGCACGTCCAACCACTTGATTCTTCCGGCTTCTTTGCGCCGCAGTTCGGGCAGAATTTGCTCTGGATGTTCTTCGTGCCGCACTGTGCGCAGTCCCAGCCGGTTTTCGCTTCAGGCTTTTTGCCGCCGCAGTCGGGGCAGAAGTTTGTAGTGATATTCTTGTGACCGCACACCGGGCAGTCCCAGCCGACCGCAACGGCTGCGCCGACCGCCGCGCCCATCTGCGCAGCGTCCTGCGTCATGGGATTCAGCGCGTCCTTCGTCATGCCGATGACGCTGCCCATCGCGCCAAGGCTCACGCCAAGCCCGGCGAGATCGCCCAGCGCACCCGCGGCGTTTGCTCCGCCTCCAAGTCCGTTTTTCATCGCTTCCATGCCGACCTGCCGCGACGTTTCCTGCTGATAGGTGTAGCCCTTCATGCGCATTTCGGCGGCTTCCGCCTCGGCCTGCATCCGATAAGCCTCTGCTTCTGCCTGCTTCTGAATTTTGAGCGCTTCCGCCTCGCCCTGTGCGCCGATGATCTTCATCCGCGCCGCCGTCTGTGCCTCGACCGCCTTGCGGTCTGCCGCAGCTTCTGCCTCCGCCTTGCGGATACCTTCCTGCCGGACGAGCAGATACTGTTCGGCGTACTGCTCCTTCATGCGGCGGAAATTGGGGTCGTCGTCCGGCGTTACGATGCGGCTGACGTAGAACTCTGGCATCGTCAGGCCGTACTCATCCAGCGCGGCGTTGATCCGCTCGCGCAGCGCGCCGGAGAGTGCCATCAGGTGCTCGTCGATCTCCAGAATGTTAATGGCATTTTCCTTGATCGTCTGTGCAAGGTAGCTCTTGACCTGTGTCATGACCATCGAACGGAAGAAGCCCTTGCCGTTTCCGATGCCGAGCAGCTGCTCCTGCCCAAGCCCGCCCGTCGTGCCAACGACCTTTAGTAGGAGCTTGCGCGAATCGGTCACGCGAATATTGAATTCACCAGACGCACCGATCTCGATATGTAAGCCGGAGGCAGGGTCAAACAAACGCACCTTGCTGTCCGTTCCCCATTTGACGCCCATCTGCGTGGCGAGGTTGATAAAGTAGACCTCGGAGTGGAACGTGCCCTCGGTGTCGGTCGGGAGCTTGTAGATCTTCTCCAGCAGCGGAAGCTGCTGCGTCTGCAGCGTGTAGCGCCCCGCTCCAAAGAGGTCGAGCGCCTGCCCGTCACGGAAGAAGATGGCCTCCTGGCTCTCGTGGACGATCAGCTGCGAGCCGAAGTTAAAGTCCTCGATCGGGTGCTTCCAGACGAGCGTTTCGTTGTCGCCCTCGTACTTGATGATGCTGGCAAGGCCGTCCTTTTTGATCTTCTCAGTTGCAACCCGCTCAGCTACATCGTTCACGCAGTCGCAGACGGGGCAGGTGTAGGTCGTATCCGCCTTGCTCGCGTGCAGCTGGATGCCGCACTGCGCGCAGGAAAATTCTACGGTCTTGAGCTGAAGGGCCGTCGTGTTGACCGGCGTATGGCAGACGGGGCAGAGCGCCTTTTCGCCCTTGGACTGGTCATAGAGGACGGTATTGCCGCAGTGCGGGCATTCACGGGTCGCGAGCCGTTCCGTCCGCACGTCGATGGTGTGCCCGCACGTGCAGGGGATCCTCCGTTTTGCAAACAGGCCGGTGCTGGCTTCGGCGTATTTCCCGCAGTTGGGACATTCAATTACAAATTTGCTCATTGCTGTTTCATTCCTTTTCACGAATCTTCCAGTTTATTCAACGCATCCATGATCTTATGCTCTATCTCAAGTAACTGATACACCTTTTTGTTGAATGCTGACGGAAAATGCCCAGTTTCAAGCCATTCTTTGATTTCCGGTTTGATGGCAAAAACATATTTACTGCATAATTCCGCTGCTGTGTTCTCGTCACCTGAGTTCGCTTTTCCTTCAAGAGATCTTTGTGAGATATCATGAAGGTGTTTTCCTTTTTTTAATAACATCGCATCTATGCTTTGCACAATCTCTCTGCATTTATTTTGTTCAAAAGTATTGTCTCTTCGATTTATACAAGCTGTTTCACATTTTTTACAAACCAAAATCTCATGCAGTTGATCAAACGGTTCATTGCATTTGCAGCATCGTTGCCTTCCGTCATATGTATTGTTTCCGTTCATTTTATTGCTCCTCACTTATTCGGTAATTTGATATCCGTCCAGCCAGATAAGTCACACTGCCCATCTGTATTCCTGCCTACCGCAACAACAGTGCCGTCACTTTTTAATCCAACAGTGAAACTGTATCCTGCGCTGACGGCAACGATATCTGTCCAGTCGCTGACATCGCACTGGCCATAACTATTATCTCCCACGGCGACCACAGTACCGTCACTTTTCAGTCCGACAGTGAAACTGCTTCCTGCGCTGACCGCCACGATGTCTGTCCAGCCGCTGACTTCACATTCACCATCCCAATTACTTCCCTCAGCGACCACCGTGCCATCGCTTTTCAGCCCTACGTTATGCTGGAAGCCTGTGCTGACAGCCACGATGTCTGTCCAGCGGTCGAGGCCTTGTATACGATATTCATATCCTACAGCGACCACTGTGCCGTCGGTTTTCACTCCAACGGTGTAGTCGTCTCCTGCACTTATTGCCACAATGTCCGTCCAGCCGCTGACATCACATTGGCCATACTTGTTATACCCCACAGCGACCACCGTGCCATCGCTTTTCAGCCCCGCGGTGTGCCAACTTCCTGCGCTGACGGCCACGATGTCTGTCCAGTCGCTGACTTCACATCGGTCACACCAATTACTTCCCCCAGTGACCACCGTGCCATCGCTTTTCAGCCCTACGGTGTGCTCACTTCCTGCGCTGACCGCCACGACGTCTGTCCAGTCACTGACATCGCACGCACCATCATCATTATCTCCCACAGCGAGCACTGTGCCGTTTGATTTCAGACCAACCGTGTGAGCTCCTCCTGCGCTGACAGTATCCCGAACCGCTACGACATCCCACAAGACTTGACTGCGTTCAGACGAATCCCGATAATCGCCCAGTTTTCCGAAGGCAATCGCTGCTTTCGCTGTCTCGCCATTTTTTTGAAGCTGCTCAGCGTGCGCATGCGCTTTTGCATTTTCTGCGTCTTTATAATCACCCGATGCCGCAAATGCTGCAATCGCGCCGTCATAATCCCCGGCCGCAAGCAGCTTTTCAGCCTTGGAATAGTTTGCAGCTGGCATAATAACCTTCGTGACAAGCAGAATCACCATAATCACTGCGGCAATGATACCGGCGGCAATTGTGATTTTTCTCTTCCGCGCCGCTACCGCAAGCTCGTCCTGTTTCTGCTTCTCTTCAGCTCGCTTTTTCCGCTCCATACGCAGGCGCTCGAGTTCTTCTGCATTTCTTTGATCTTCCGCTCTCTTTGCAAGCGCTTCTTCATGCTTTGCAGCCAGCTTTGCTTCCGTTTCCTTCAAAAAAGCCTGATAAGCGTCGATCACACGCTGTTTTTCAACCTCTGTTTCGCGTTCTGCATTCTCCTGCTGCTGGCGCAGTGCGTCCGCAAGCGCGCTGCGCAGCGCGTCGCATTGTGCCTTTGTCTCGCCGGAAGTGTATTTTTCTGCACGCGCAAAATTCCGTTCGGTATCGAGCAGCTGCTCCGCACGCTTCTGGGAATTACGGAAATATGCGGCGCGGTCGGCGCAATACCGCCGGTCAAATTGCAGCGCCTTACGGATTTCTTGCGCAGGGTAATAATCCGCGACCTGATATTTTTGAATGCACGCCTCAATAAACGCTTTGTCCTCTGCGCAGGCTTCCGCGTTTTTCCTTGTCGGTGCAGCGCTTTTCACCTGTTCAATGTAGGAAGCTGCATATTTTTGCGCGGACGGTGACTTCACTTTCGCCAGGAACTTTCCCAGATACGCCGCGCCGCATTCGGCGTCCTGATTGAGTACCTGCTCGAAGAACTCGTCAGCCTTCGTCCAATCGCCGTCCTCCAGCGCCATATTGCCGCGCTTCAAAAGCGCCTGCACGTTGCTGCCGCCCTCGTTATGTACCACGACGGTTTCCTTGACCGTTTCTTTCGCAGCCTCCTGCGGTTTTGCCGCGTCCACGACCTTCTTGACGCCGCGGATCAGATCCTGCATGAAGCCGATCTTGCTCATGTCATAGCTTTGCAGCACAGACAGTGCCTCCGGCAGATCATACGGGTCCATATCGCGGTAGCACGGCAGAAGCAGCTTGCTTCTGTCTTTCTTCATCATGGACAGGAATCGGCTCCATTCGTTTTTGACCCAGACGGCATTAAAATGCTCCGGCTTCGTGCCGATCACGACCATGACTTTCGCGGAGTTCAGCGCCGCAAAGATATACGGCTCATATTCCGTGCCCGCCTTATCTTCCAATGTGATGCGCGCGAAGAATACGCGGTAGCCCTGCTCTGTCAACTCGTAATAGACCTCCTGCGCCATCAGGCTGTCGCGCGTGCGCTGACCGTCCTCACCGGTCTCCTTGTAGCAGAGGAAGACGTCGAACGGCTGTTCATTCTGCGACGTGGCAAGGATGCCGCGCTGCACCTCGGCGATTTTCGCTGCGTCCTTCTGATACTGGCGGCGGGTGATGCCGTCGGAATGCTCGACCGCAGTCAGATAGTCCACATCCTCCAGAAAGCTGTCGAAGCTCGCGCGGTGGCACGTCGGCAGCCATTCATACGTTGCCGGGTCCTCCACATATTCAATACCGAACCGGCACAGCGCACAGCACCAGTGCGCCTCAGCGTCGTTGTCGTCCTCGGCCACGATGCGCTCATACACCGCCAGCGCCTTGTCAAACTCGCCGCTGCGCCTAAAGTGATTGCCGCGGTTGAAAGCCGCTGCCCGCTGCTCGTCGTCTACCCTCGGCAGCGTCATCGTGCTGCCGCAGTATTCACACGTCCCAAAGGTCTTGTCCGCAGAGATCTCAATATCTCCGCCGCACATCTTACATTTGATGATCGCCATGGCTTTTCCCCTCTCTTTCTATCCGCTTCAATCGCCCATACCTTTTCGGAAAAGCTTGCAGAGGCAGCCGATGCCGCTGCAGATCGCGCCCAGCAGCGCTGTCCCAAAGATCATGCCGATGACCTCCCCGAAACTGGGCGACTCACCCGGCATCAGCAGATTGACGATGATCACAAGAATGGCGTATATTACGCCGCCGGCCGCCGGAAGATTCGCGAACGCCTCGGGTGTTTTGTGGCTGCGCATGATGATGCCCTGCAGGATCGTGAAAATAAGATAGATACCCAGCACACACAGATACGTTCCGCCGCTGTCCGCGGCGAGGATCGCGCGGAATACAGAGCTGAACGCCACAAACGCGGCCAGCGCGGCGCACAGCCCGATATGCAGTGCCACGCCGCGGCTCCTGCGCCGCTGTTTTTCCTCTTCGCGGCTGCGCCGTTCCGCTTCGTCACGCTCGGCGCGCTGGCGTGCCTGCTCCTCACGATCTGCCTGCTCCTGCTGCTTGCGCGCGGCGGCCTCTTCCTGCCGCCGCTGTTCTTCCTGCTGCTTCTTCTTACGTTCCTCCCGCAGCGAGCTTACCTTCAGCATCAATGCGCTGCTGCGGGACTTGGAATCGACATAGTCACCCAGCGCGTCGAACCGTGCCGCGAGTGCGATCATATCGTTCTCCGACTCGGCCATCGGCTGATCGGAGACTGCGCGTGTGTACAGCAGCTTTTTCTGCTTCATCCGCAGCTCGTCGAGCGTCTGTTTGTAGCTGCCTGCCGCAAAGCGGTATGCCTTGCAGTAATCGGGATATGTTTCGAGTGGCCTTGGTGCGCTGACCAGCGCCTCTTCGTTGACCGTTTTGATCTTCAGCTCTGCCAGCAGCAGATACATATACGCGTGCGGCTCTTCCGGGTCGAGATCGAGCACACGGTTGGCATACTGCCTTGCGCTGGCAAAATCGCCGTCCGCCAGATACATACCCGCGCGCTTTAAAAGCGGTGCCTTCGGATCGGCTGTCTGCGGCTGCGGCGCGGGTGCGGGCGCAGCGGTTCTGCCCAGCAGTTTGTCGATCCCGCGCAGCAGATCCTGTGTCGCACCGATCTTGCCGAGATCCTGTGCCTGTAGCTTTGCGAATTCCTTCGGCATGTCATGGGCGTCGATGTTCTTATAGCACGGAATGAGCGACTTCTTCTGTCCGGCAGCAATGAGCTGTAAATACCGGCTCCACTCGTTCTTGACCCACGGGGCGTTATAATACTCGTAGTCCGTGCCGACAGCCAGCATGACGCGTGCGGAGTTGAGGGCTGCAAAGATATACGGCTCGTATTCCTGCCCGAGCTTATCCTCCAGCGTGATGCGGGAGAAGAACACGCGATAGCCCTTTTCCGTCAGCGCATCATATAAATCCTGTGCCAGAACGGAATCAAGTGTCCGCTGACCATTCTCATCCGTCTCTTTGTAGCAGATGAAAATATCATATGGTTCTTCCCGGCTGGAAACCTCGATGATGCCGCGCCGCAGCTCCTCAATGGCCTTGGCTTCCTCGCGGTAAATCTTCCGCGTGACTACATCAGAATATTCCATGACCAGCTCAAAGTTTGCATCTTCGAGCACACTGTCAAAGCTCGACCGATGGCAGGTCGGAACCTTTTTACCCGTAGCCGGATCGTCGACGTACTCAATGCCGTATTTGCAGAGCACCAGTCCCCAATAGGCCTCTGGTTCCTCCGGAAATTCCGCGACGATCGATTCATAAACGCCCGCCGCTTTGTCAAATTCGCAGGAAAAGCGCAGCCGGTTCGCCCGCGCGAACAGCGTCAGTTTTTTCTCATTATCCTGCTTTGGAACCGTCTGCTGCGTTCCGCAGTATTCGCAGACTGCGATTTGGCTGTCTCCCGCAACGTTTAAATCCCCGCCGCACATTTTGCACTTGATAATTGCCATTCTTTTCTCCCTCTTTCGGTTTTATTTGGAACCCCTATCAAGATGATTTAACGCAAACTCCATGCAGAGTGTTAAAACTTCATTTCTTGTCCGCCCTGTATCGGCTGCAATCGCATCAATTTCCTGCAGCATATCGCGAGGTAATCGCATGGAAATAACAGCAGATTCACCGATGTACTTTTTTACTGGAATCTCCAAACGCAGCTCATTCAAACAATACCACCCCTTTATTTACCATCGTACTACAAATGTATTCTTCGTGCAAGCCTTTTCATAAAATAAATGCGATCGCAGACAAGCGTTCGCCGGGAAGCTCCTGCGTGACGATAAACGGCGTCCCATCAAGGCAGTAATCTACAACAGGAGGCGTCAGCTGCGAACGAAGCTGTGACAGGATCGAAATTTCATTGCCTCCTCAAAAATTCGATTTTCCAGTTTTCTTCCTGTCAAGTATACCATACGGAATGAAATCCTGTAAAGAAATCTGGTAGAAAGTCCAGACGCGGCTGCTATCGGAACGGGAAAGACTATTGCAGTTCTCACCGCAGCCACGAGGAAGTTCTGAATAAAGCCGTCTGGGAACATGCAGAAAAGCTGCGGGAACAGTATGCAGCGGAACTGAAAGGGTCACACAGGTGCAAAAACAGTGGGCATTGAGGAAACCGGTCCTCGACGCCCACTGTTTTTGCAGAAAGAAATCCTGCGATTGGAGCAGGAGATTGACGAACTGGTGATGGAAAAACTAGCGTTCTGCAACGGCCAGAGCCGCATCGCCGAAAGAAAAACTATGCCCAATGATCAGGTCATATCCCTGAGATGCGTAGTCCGTGAAAACTGCTTCCATCTCGGTAGGCTTGATGTTTTCCGTATATTTTACGGAGATGTTGTAGGTATCCTTTGCTTTCATAACAGCGTCATAAGCGAGCTGACTCCATGCTCCATCATTCACAGGAGTGACCAGACAAAGTGCGACTTTCGCCTGATAGGCATCCTCTGTAGAAGCAGGAGCCGCGCAGGCACACATACTGACCAACATCAGCAGGGCAAGAAATAAAGCGGTAAGTTTTTTCAAAGTAAATTCCTCCATCCTCACATCACATATAACTGATTTTTTCGCGCTAAGAAAACGCTTAGCTGGGATGTCGTCTGTAGGCTGCAGCGCTACAGGGGGAACATCTTGCATTCAAAAATAGCAGTATTATTTGTTGAATTTTGGAGATGTGCAATATTTTGCAGTTTGATGTTTTTATAAAAAGACAAGTTGTCAGACAGCTTTCATCCCTAGTGCAGGAGCAACCGTAAGGGCGAAATACGGGCAGGGTGCGAATTTGCAATTACGGCTGAAAGATGCCTCACTGTCGGTGCGCAAAACACATCATAATACTGTAAAACCTGTACAAAGAGCGGCGGCATAAAAATTGGTTTATTTTTTTAATCTTACTGCTTCAAAACGGAAGGATAATGGAGTAAAATTAAGTTGAATGCAAGAAAAAGTTTATTATTGTTCGAAATGCTTAAAAATACTTGAAAAATCAAAGAATTCTACGTAGAATGGTTAAAAAATGTTCCGGGTTCGCGTTGAGGCTTTGACACAGTGCTTTCTGCTTTAAGAACATAATAGACCTTCTGACTACTAAAGGAGGATTTTTTATGGACAGCATCGATGCTCAATTGCTTCGGATTTTGGCAGAGGACGCGCGCTGCTCTGCGACTGACATCTCAAAAAAGGTCAATCTATCCATACCGGCAGTCAACAAACGGATTTCCAGGTTGCGCGAAAACGGCATAATCGAGCGATTCACGATTCAATTGAATCCACAAAAGATTAACAGTTCTGTCCAGGCATTTGTACTGCTTGTTGTTGATCAGTATTCAAGGGTAAACGAACTACTTGAGTTTGTAAATGCAAAAGAGAACATCGTTGACTGTTATGCGATTACAGGAGAGTATGACTATCAGTTGAGACTGTACGCAAGGGATATTACAGAACTGGAAAGCATCTTACTCGAACTCAAAGGAAAAAAGTGTGTTTCCAAGAGCCATACGATCTTTGTGCTGATGGAACACAAACACATGCTGGGACCCTTCACCACCTAGCCTGTCAGATTCCGAGCACAATCAGAACTGTCGCCGGACCGGTCTTTCTCCCCCACCTTTATCACCTGTACGCCAATTGAGAAATCAAGAGGAAACGAGAGAAAGGGAGATGTGAAATGTCCTGTTACGTCAATACCGTCAAAGGCCCTGTAAGCCCTGGGGAGTTGGGAATAACCCTGATGCATGAACACCTTGCAGAACTGAATAACTCAATGAAGCGGTGTTATGCAGATTGGTTTCATGCTGATATCTTCCTGGAGAAAATCAAGCCTGTCTTTCAAAAAGCAAAAAAATACGGATTGAGCACATATGTCGATCAGACAGCCGTGAATATGGGACGGGATATTCGCTTTATAAAGCGGGTTTCGGAATCGTGCGATGTCAACATTGTGGCGGCTACCGGTTTGTTCTTCTATGAAGAGAGCTGGCAAATCGATAAACCGTATGAGGAAATATCGGAGTTGTTTATTGGGACATTGAAGAGGGCTGCGAGAGCACCAATATTAAGGCGGGAATGCTGAAAGCTGCGACGGACAGATTCGGGATCACCCCTGTAAATGTATTTCAGTTAAAGGCAGTAGCTCGTGCAGCGGCAATTACCGGCGTACCAGTAACAACGCATACCATAGCGGCTGACCGGCTTGGTCTCGAACAGGCGCTGATTCTTGAAAAGGCAGGCGTGGATCTGTCCAAAGTTGTGATCGGTCACGTCGGCGACACGAATGATCTGGATTATTTGGAAGAGCTGCTGCGCATGGGTGTTTATCTCGGTTTGGACAGATTTGGGCAGGAAGTGCTATGGCCGGAGGAGGATCGCGTAAGGAATCTGCTGGAGCTTATGGATCGCGGCTGGATCAACAGGCTCATCATCTCGCAGGACATCCCCTTTTATTCCGACTGGGGGAAAAACAGCTTCAAAAAGTTCGAAGCGATCCGTTCTTTTGATAACATAACAGGCTTTACGCATATTTTTGAGAGCGTGCTTCCGAAGCTGAAAGCACGCGGTGTCAGCGAGGATGAAATCCATACGCTGCTTGTAAAAAATCCGGCTCGTGTTTTTCACGGAGGATACACATATTAGCTTGCCGAAGGCTGGAGCTGATTCAGGCCCTGTACCCAGTTCCTATGTTCTGGCGTTTTGGCTGTGTAATAAGGAGGAAAAAATGGATAGTTTAAAAAGGCTGGCCGCATCGGCTGTTGTGCCGGTTGTGGTATTGGATGACGCGAAGGACGCGGTCGCGACGGC
>ENA-ORNY01000740-ORNY01000740.1-human-gut-metagenome-genome-assembly--contig:-NODE-740-length-21026-cov-9.858376_pt1 | contig 21026 bp, 22 predicted proteins | sample MGYA00242122_ERZ509036 | MGnify/ENA primary metagenome ERZ509036 (study PRJEB26280, sample SAMEA2338696) | human gut metagenome | biome: human gut; feature: human-associated habitat; material: faeces... | reverse complement strand
TATCTTCTCAAATCATCTTTGCATTTTATCCCCATTCTAAATGCATCCATACATAAATTCCTGCAGCGTCGCCTGCCCCATAGACAGCATTTTATATCACAATACCATTACAATGATCAATCTCATGCTGAATTATCTGTGCCGTCCAGCCGGAATATTTCCCATGCTGCTTTTTAAAGCTCTGGTCAAGGTAATCCACCTCAATCTCCTGATATCTTTTGCATGGACGGACACCTTCCAATGAAAGACATCCTTCCTCTGTCTGATATGCCCCTGACTTCTTTGCAATCACTGGATTAATCATTGCAAACTGAAATGGTCCTGCTGCCACAACAATAATATTCTTCTTAACACCTATCATATTTGCAGCCATTCCAACACAATGGTCAAGATTGGCTCGCAGTGTGTCTAGCAAATCTGTTACCACCTGCTTATCTACTTCTGTCGCATCCACCGATTTCTGTGCAAGAAATAATGGATCTTTTACTATTTTCTTTACCATTAGTTCCATCCTTTCCAAACATCCGGCTGATATCCAAGTGTAGACTGCTTTCCGTTTCTTACTACAGGAGTTTTGATTACCTGTGGATTCTCAAGCACCTTTTCCAGCTTGTCCTCATCTGCAGTATATTTAATAAGTGCAAGCAGGTCTTTGTCTTTGCCATCCCAGTTAACCATATTTTCTAATCCACCATTTGCCTGAGCTACTGAATTAAATTCACCTTTACTCATGCCTTTTTCTTTCATATCTATAAACTGGTACTTGATGCCACGCTCTTTGAAGAAACGCTCCGCTTTCTTAGTATCATTACATTTCTTCGTCCCAAATATCTGTATATTCATAATCAGTATTCCTTTGCTATCTCTCCATCTATTCCATACATAGCCTTAAAATGTTCGAGATCTGCTGGACTTTTTATCAGCATTACCTCGTCTACCTTACCTGTATGTATATCCTTAAGATTGCATATAACAACGGATGCCCTGTCCTGATCAACAATGCTCTTATAAAAGCTGACATATGTCTCTGCTTCTTTTAAAAATTTAGCTACTCGTTCCATGATGTAATCCTCCTGATAGTTACTTAAATAAATCCATAATGCCAAAGCTCGTCTTCTTATAAACTTTATTGTAAGCTGCTTTCTTTGGATTCTTAATCCATCCCACACCTTTCTTGCCATATCCAGGTATAACAGCCTTCTTAATTGCCCTTTTTGCCTTTCCAGTTGTTCTTGCCTTAATTGATTTCTTCAAGCTCGGTGTTCTCATTCCAAACTTCATATTTCCGCCCTCACAATATCAATATTTATCTCCTCATACCCTCATTGTTTAACAAGTTAACAGCTGATTCTATGCCTTACCTTAATCATTTTAATGACTCTTTCCGGATCATCTAAATATATCTTCATATTTTCAGTGTCTTTTTCTATGCTCACTTCTTTTTCATAAATCTTTTTGTAGTATGCATTTTCTCTCTCAATTGTCAGAGTTTTGGAGTAATTTTTTTCTGCTTCCATCAGTAATTCTATTGTATTAACCTCTGCTAAGCTACTAGCACTACTAACATACTCTGTTTCAAATTCGTCATATAATAGTTGTCTATATGCTTCTATAGAATCATTTTTCTTATACCTTTTCTCTTGTATAATGCTATCTATTTCTTCTCTTGAATTAACCTTATCAATAAATTTTGTTAATTCAAAATAATTCAGTTCTTCTAAAGAGTCTTTATGACGCAATACAAAATCTTTCATTACAGGATTTAATTCAATCACCTCTTTTTTCTTGGAAAAAGAATAAAACAAACCATTTGTATCACCATATAATGCGCCGACCACATACTTTTTGCATTTTTTTGTTACCTGATCTACAATTCTTTCCTTTGCTGACAAAGTCAAATCATTAAACTGTATTGTTAGACTCTTATCTCCGGTTGTACACCCCACATATTCTTTCAATATTTGCTCTATATAAGTTTCCTTGGAATTTGAATTATTCTGAGCTAATCCATATTTAACTACCAATATCCAATATATTTCCGTAAAACGTTCAAATATCTCATAAAATGTGTAATCTGTTTTATTATATCTATGAATACAATCCATAATCGATTTCAGGAATACGAATTTGTAACTAGAACTATTTAGTGTCTTAGTAGAAAAAACATTTTTAAATGCCTTCCACAGTTCTTCTTCTGAATACTGTTCCTTCAAATCTATTGCTCCATGCGGGCAAACAGAATCACACGCTGAACACCGAATGCAAAATTGATATTTTCTCAACTGGCATTTAAGCCTGTTCACAAGATTAGTAACATCAATTCTTTCTTCTGGTAATACCTTCACAACATTTGTTCCAAATGTGATGATTAATTCAAAACACTTTCTATATTCGCCAGACTTATCATTATCAAATACTGAAATATATGTGGCATCTTTTTTTTCGACAATCTTTAAATCACCAAATGGTTTAAACAGCTCAATTACATCTTTATTGAGTTTTTTATCAATAATAATGTTTCTTGCTGTGTCAGATAAGTTGCAAGGCGTATCCATAATTGTTACATTCTTAACTTTTAAGCCACTTGCCCCTCGCCTTACTTTCCATTTACCTTCTTCATAGTATTCTTCTGGATCCGGCTTGTTGGCTCGCACTGCAAAATCAATCACCATATCTTTCCAGCGTTGCATATCTTCCGGATGATAAATCTCTGTCAACATCATTGACCAATCTGAGTTATTTGGACAACACCAACATCCTACTCTTTTATATCCGTATTCGTAGCATTCATTTACCAAAATATTTTTATGCAATATATAAAGCCATACATCATAATCTTTCCATTCAATGATTGGCATTGCATTTATTTGAGTTGATATCTTAGAATGTTCTTGTGTTCTTTCATATCCCTTTCGAGCAGCTGATTCGCTATGTCTAATTCCCAAAAAAGAAAGACTATTTCCTGGTAAATTTTCCAACTCCTTGTTAAGATTACTTGTTTTGAATATGGTGCAACACCATCTCTCATGCTGACTTGGCGGACCAAATACTTTACATAATTTAAAGAAATCATTTTCCGTTTCGCTTGGAATCATTGGCACTTGAGGATTTTCTTTACGAAACTTATGTTGAACATATTCATAAGTCTCTCTAAATTCCAAAGTTGTATCACCAAAAAAATGAACAATTGAGTTATCTTGTAACGCATCTCTCACCAATCGACTAACAACTGTAGAATCTTTTCCACCAGAAAAAGAAACTGTAGGGATATACTTATTATCAGCATATTCTCCTGTCGAATACTTTTCATATATATCTGCAATATACTTTTCTGCTTCGTATATCAACCCTTTGATATACGCCTCATTCGCCCTTACCACCCCCATGTAGGGAGTGTAATCTCGTTCTATTTCAATATTATTTCTTAACTCTTCTGCATAATTAAGATGTTCTTTATTCCTATACCACTCTATGTATGGTATTCTCCGAATCTCTCCATCATAAAGATATCTACTGGAGCCAAAATACCATACTTTTTTATCTGACAAATCTTCTCCCACAATTTTGCTCAAAAGTTTTCTCTCCTGAACAAATACAGGATTACATATAGATCCTTCAGATAACTTTTTCAATTTTCCTTTGCATGTTAATTCGTGTAACTTCTTATCAAATATCGGTTCGTTACACTTCTCGCACCAGTAGATCATCAAATATCTCCAATCTTACATAATCTCGGAAAAGATTTTTGCTAATACCTGCATCTTCTCATCATAACTTAATGATTCACCAAAGTTATCAATAGTAGATTTAATCTTATTAAACATAAGCTGGCTAGTTCCTGACAATTCACCTTTACTGAACTGTGTAATCTTTTCTTCTTCGCTTCCTGTACTTATAGTAACTTTTATTTCGTCATCACCAACATTATCTTGCACTTGATAATTATTCAGCTGTGTTACCATCTTAGAGAGAGCCTCATAAAAATCTTCTATCTTAGAATCATTCCAATATTCAATCTCAAATCCAGTAACTACCCGTCCTAACTCTTGCACTATTTCTTCATCACTTGTTGCCAAATTCATATTTGTCAAATAATCCAACATCATACTTGTCTGATAATCAAATGACTTAAATCGTTTTTCTTTCCATTCAGCTTCATACAATCTATTCAACTCTGCCGTGATTGAAACATCAGGTTCAATATCCAGTACTGTTCGTACTGCCTTTTCAATAGTTTGTATTTGCAATTTTGTAACACTTTCAAGTTCCAAAACAATCTTTTGTATGAGCATCTGAAGTTCTGATAAATCATCGTCTAACTGCAATAATGTTTCGAAGAAAAACTTATTATAATCTTTATGCGTAATACTCATTATTTCTCTATAAAGTTTTGCCTTCTCTGATACATACTTATTTGTAGTTCTGGCAGCCTTAGATATAGCAACAAAATGCTTATTCATAGCTTCATACAATTCTTTCAATCTATTATTTGCCTTTGTGTCTACATAACGCGCAAATATCCTTTCCAACCCTTCAATATAATCAGTTTCTGTGTCAGTCCAGTTACAAATATACAAACTATAATCTTCTGGACTCTCTAGTGCTTTCAACAACTCTTCTTCACAATAATCATGCTCTGAACCATGAAAATAAATAGAAACATTTTCATAATCTCTCAGTTCAAACGCAAGTAGCACTGAAATATACCCATCTCTCAAACCATACGGCGTTCTTTTCAATACGTCGTATAATTCCTCTATGCTGGTTTGTCCTTTCATACATTTTCTAATGTATTTGCCAATCTCATTTGAAACATACCGTCCTGCTATTTCCCCAGTTGGTAATGTATTTAAAGCTCCGATGTTATCTTCTCCATCAAATAATCCATTCTTTGATAAGACAGAACGGATAATTGAATGTTCTGGAGATAAAGGACTACAATCTTCCAACATATTTTCTTTATTATTCATAATATATGAAAGTGCTTTTGACCTTGCCAGCCTTATTGCTCCCGACACCATATTCTTATTAATCAAATCATTATTGACAATAATGGTTTTCGGAAAACTATTCATCATAATTGTTGAAGCAATTTCAGCTATATCCTTATCACTTCGTGCTACATACTTTTGTCCTTTTGATACAACTGCAATACTATCCATTTCAATATTTTTCCATCTTGCAATAATATCGCGTAAAACACTTTTTTGTTCATCAAGATATAATTCTAACTCTTTCTCTACGGTTGGATCATCTTTCTTTAACTCTTCTCTTATAGAATAATAATATTTAATAGCCACATACCGCTTAACCTCATATAGAATTTCCTCTTCTTTTTGATTAATAACCAAAAGGGCTCTATTGGGCAGATTATCTTCATTCAAATACTCTGAAATTTCAAATTTCTTATCAAGTACAAAAACAATCATTCCATCATAATACTTAGGAAGAAATCTCAACAGAGTCTTCTTCGTAAGATCTGCTTTTAATGCAAATATCGGTAAGAAAATACGATTCATATGATAATGCCAATTATAATCATATGGATATATCACAAAATCTGAAAACTCTTCATTCAGAATTGAAACCGCGGTCTCATCTGTAACAAAAGATATTCTTTCATCTATCATAGAATCAATATCATAAATACTGCTATCCAAAAAATCATAATATCCATACTGTCGCATATATTTTATAATTTTTTTCTTTTCTAATTCCGTAATTGCGTCTCTTACCAAATCTTTTTTTGCATCAATTACATTTATTAACGTCTCTATATCTGGTGCCAGCGTTCCCAAATCATTTATGATATAAATGACTGCCATTGCTTTTAATACTCGAATTTCTAAACTCTTCTCTGTATTACTATCAAGTTTATTCATAGCCACTTGGTATTTCTTATATACTTCTCTTGCCTCACCGCTTCGATATGAACATATATTTTCTTCAAAGTAATCATATATTGCATCAAGTCCAATAAAATGAAACTCTTTTAAATCCAATTTTTCAAGTTGTGAGAATAATGAATGATCCTCATCACTTGCCAAATATGTGAAAAAAGTTCTTTCGTTCTGTGCCACTTTCTTAGACAGTCTATCCAGTGCATATAGAGTAATTGGATGTAATGGAAATCCTCCTTCAAATGGATTTATACCATCATTTTCTGGTGGTAATAAGAAGCCTTTGAAATCATATGCCTGAGTATATAGTTCATTCAGTTGCTCCTGATACCTGCGCTTAAATCCATTCCATTCCTTTGTCTTAGGTATAATATGTGGAATTAATGATAAGCATTGATCGTACTTAACATTGATTGAAGTTGACTTAAATCTTCCCTCAATCTTCTTCCATTCATCACTAATGGATTTTTTCATCTTATCTGTATAAAGCGATAATTGTTTATGAGATACTAATATAAGATAATCATCAAAATCTGAATGATCACAAAACTCAGCTAAATCCTGCACATCTTTTACCTTGATGTTTTCTCCTGTATCCTCTATATATCTACCAAACTCATCAAATACAAATATGATTCCTCTATAATTTTCAGATATTACTGTATTTGCAAGTGTAATATTATCGATCATATTACCTGCTTCGCTTACAAACTCTGCTCCATACGTCATAGCTCTAAATACAATATTGAACTCTTTCTCAGATTTTGAATCATAATTTTCTAAACCATTTATCAAATCTGTTTCCTTGATTTTATTAGACTTAAATATCTCTTTAAGTCTTTTATTTGATTCCTGTCCCTGATTCCACTTATTGATTAGTTTTAAAGCATCATCAAAATAGCTCTTAAAACAAATATCAATATTGTTTCTTTCCAATTCCTTCTTCAGCGAATATGTTATACATTTATCAAAGTCTCCAAAATTAGCATAAATCGGTACTACAAGATATGGTTTTTCTTCTTTTACATACCTCTTTATCTCTGATGCAAGTTCTTTATCATATTTTGATATTGCCTTCAAGAATTCTACTATGCCTTTTCCATCAGTGTTTACATGGCCTAGCAAATCACTAAATACAGTTAATAAATGTGATTTTCCAGTTCCATATGAGCCATACAGTATTCTTGAATGTACATCTGCATTTCTATTGATAATTCCTAACAAATATTCTCGCAATATCTCTGTTGTAGTAATATTGGGAATAAATCCAGCTAACTTCTCATCATCTTTCATATCAAAACAAATATTAGCCGAGTACTTATATTGTTTCTTTTTAGTAACCAAACTTGTATAATTCATTATTTATTGTTCCTTATCAACATAATATTTGTCTACCAATCCAGCATAATCATAACCATTAAATTCAATAAAACGATTTCCAAAGTTATTGTTCAGATTGATATACTTCTTATTTTCTGCCTCTACGAGCAATTCAAGCAGCTTAGAATACTTCATTCCGAAATACTTTCCAATCTGCCCTTTTTCCTCCATTAATTTATCAATGTTAATCTGCCTACCATTAGTGCTATCATCAACATTGTCCATTGCAATAGCATAAATAAGAATTTCTAATGGAACTTCTTTGCCTGTAAGACTTCTTTTTTCATATGAGTTTTTTCCTGTTTCTTTCAAAATCTGTAATGGTGCTAAAAACGGATATGTATCTTCATCCATAATACTGTTTTTATCAAATTTCCCATCACCAATATAAGTATTTTTTAAACAGTTAAACTCTTTTTCAACCGCAGCCTTCTTAATTTTCATTCCATTCACAGATAAATATGAATGAAAGCCGTCCACAAACGTATCTTTTGTGAATGTATTCTGTTTCCACTCATTAAACAGCCAATACCACGCAGTAGCATTTTCTTCATTTAATGCTAAATTACGATGCATCAAAAGTAATGATCCTTGTCTCTGAAAATATAAATCATGCTGTAGTATACTATTGTAAATTGGTTCTGGAACTAAACGTATGCCTCCCTGTTCTTTTTCTTCACGAGTAAGCATCATTGCATCTGACCAATACCTAAGAGCTTTTATCATTACACGACCCAGGCCAATATTATCTATAGCTTCTTGTTCGCAACTTGGAGTAAAAATCATGTCATCATCTTCTACCGCCTGAATAATTTTTGTTCCCCATCCGCTTCTCATATAAAAACTACCATGTTTATTTACTACCATCGTTGTTCTCCTCTATCTCAAAACTTGCAATATCTCCTAAATCACAGTTCAAATACCGACAAATACGTTCCAAGACATCCATAGACACCTTTTCGCCCTTTCCCATCTTTGCGATGGTTGTAGAGCTAATATTTAACTGCTCTGTCAGGTCCTTCCTCTGTAATTTTTTATCAATCAATATTTTCCATAGACCATTATAAGATACTGCCATAATTAACACCTTTCATTTTCATTGCAGGATATTTATACTCAGTCTATAGTATATCATAATTGCTCGAATTTTTCCAGTATAATCTTTAGAAATGTAAAGATTCATCTTTAGAAATGTAAAGATTCATTTTATTCTTATAAACTTTTGAAACATTGTGTATTTATCGTTATTACAATAATAGGTTGGTTAATTCACCAACCTATCACACAACAGATTAATCAGACTCACACGCTTTTTCCAACGCCAAGTCTCCTTCCATACCTTTATCAACAATTCTGCACACAACCCCACCATCAACTACAAATACTACCTTTCCTTTAGCTTTATCTCCAATCTTATCATACAGCCTGCCAGCACTCATAGACTCGCCTTTAACAGTATATGGACTGTTGGCCACATATCCTATCTTTCCAAGTCCCTTTACCTTTACCTGTATTGCTTCCTTGTCGTACTCATTATCCGGCTCTTTCTCAAGTTTAACTTTCATTCCTTTTTCCATAAAATCACTGCCAAAATAATGGCTGCAACCTGTTATTGTAAAATAAAGTTCTTCCATAGTGGTCTCCTTTCCGCAAAACTTTGTCAGCATTACCAATCTTCTCTGTACTCATCCATTGCATCATCTACACCATCTGCATAATCGCTGTCTCTGTCATATCTGTCATAGTCATAATCGCCATCCATATAGATATCATCATAGCCATCATCATAAGAATCATATGTACTTTTCTTTGTACCACTGCTATATGATGACTTATTTGTAGAATTTGATTTATTATTGTAACTACTGCTTGAACCAGAGTTACTTGTACTGCTCTTTGAAGTACTGCCAGACGATTTATTGCTATATGATGAACTGCTATGGGATGTACTGCTTCCCGTATATGGTTTATGCAAATAACAATAGCTGCTTCCACTTGCCCGCTTATTATCACATCCTGCCTTAATGCACTTAGGCTCTCTTGCTTCACCTATGGAACCTATTACAAACAGAACACCTATTATTACAAGGAATATTGCCAGTCCCTGTCCAAATGAATTCTTTCTCATACAAATCAGCCTCCTTTGCAAAAAACTCAGTCAAAATCATAATCATCCTTCGTGTCATCCTCGAAGTCTCCAGCATCTCCAAATAATGCTTCATGTTCTTCCCTGCTGGTGCAAAGCATTTCTTCTGCAAACATCATTTCTGTGCCATCAATTTTGCCATCGCCATTTAAATCCATCCAATTTCTCATTGTCATACCTCCTGTAATCAAGAATTATCAAGGTTATTTGTTTCTTTCTGATTGCTTATCTGATTGCCTGATTCTTATTATAAAAACCAAGGTGTCCCATAAACACACCTTGCATATCGAATTTTTGTTCTCATTTTTTGTATTGCTTTATCAATCTGTCAATTTCAGCATTCATCATTTCAACCACATTTTGCGGTCCTGCAAGTGTTACCCCCTCTCCAAGACCTATGATCCACGCCAGAAAATGCCTGCCTTCCTTCTCTTCCCTTACCGTTTGACTTGATATAAAGCATTTTATCTACACGAAAATGTTTAATTATTCCCTCATTACTGTCATACGCAATTCGGAACGCTCTCTGTCCTAATAGCTTTTCTATGTGTGTGCATCGCACACATTCTCTTTTAAAATATGTGCCACAAATTGAAAATATTTTTTGATTTGTGGCACTATGATAGATTGATATCTACCTTACACCGCAAATGCAATAAATACATCGCATCCGTCCATGAATCGCTTGTTGCATATACGTCATGTGCAATCTGTTCGAGATTATTTTCTTTCACATACTGGTAAAATACTGGTTTTGTAATTCCTGCCTCCGTTTCTTCTTATAAGAAAACACCTTACGGTCCCATAAACGAAATTAAATTGTACCCCTTCTCGTTCCCCACTTTCATCATATATTCCATCCTATAAATAAAACGATTGTAAAAATCAATAATAAGCTCTATTTCCGTATCATCTTCCTTAGGCCGATTATCATTATATTTTTTAATCTCTTCTTCTGAAAGATTTTTAGCATACAACAATTGGTGCGTTACCGTGCCACGTTTAATTTTTAGTTTCTCTGTATATTCAGTCTTTCTACCGGTGGACAAAGCATCTATTGTATCTTTAATATCTTCAAGAATATTTCTTACTGCATCAAAAGTAAAAAAATTATACGTTAAATACCACCCAAAATCACTTGCATCTCTTCTGTTTTTATTTGCTTCAAGTTCGTCATCATAATATTTATAAAGAAATGGTATGAGATATTGGGCAACATCATCTTCTTCGATTGAAATTTCTGCAATGCTCATCTCCGCCACATTGTCCATATCGTTTGTGTCAGAATAATCAATTACCCTTACAGGCTGTATCCAAAAATATGACGAACTATCGTGCCCATCAACTATACCTATTTCTTTTTTATAAATGTCTCTACCCGTAGTAAGATAAGCTAACTCTTTAATATCATTAGACAGTTTTCCTTTGTCTTGTTTGTTTGCAATAGCATCATCAAATAGCTTTCTTAATTGCAGATATGACTTAAAGCATATGTCTGACTCTAACAAGAAACTATGTACTAAGCGATAAATATGCGTATCGGAAAAATACTGCGTGTAATCTTCCTTAAATAAATCAAGCATATCCCTTATACACAATTGGCGAGGATGGCACAATCTCATAAAATCTGTTTCCTTGTTAGGATATATACCATTCATTGCATTCACCAGCTCATCTTTGCTTACATCTGGATAATTATCAACTGTAAGATAATCATTTCCTGCGTTTCTATGCTTTCTCCAATATCCACTTTTACAATTATAAATATAATACAAATATCCATCATTAGTTATAAATATTAGATTTTCTTCACAAAATTTTACCGCCTCAAAAGCATTAAATAGTTTCATAGTATCCTCCTTAACCTAACAAATCTTCTGTTATCCGCTCTGGCGCATCCATAAATCTCTTTGTAATAATAAAATGCTCCGTATCTTTATAATTTACTGACTTGATACCATCCTCTGATATTTCAAGGACTTCTGCCCCAGGATATGTCATAAGAATTGGTGAATGTGTAGAAATAATAAATTGTGAGTTTTTATTGACCAATTCTTTCATACAATACATCAACCTCATAAGTCTCATTGGCGACAATGCAGCCTCTGGCTCGTCTAGTATATATAATCCATTACCATAAAAACGATTCTCCACTAATGCCATAAAACTTTCTCCGTGGGATTGTTTATGCAATGACACTCCGCCATAACTTGATATAATTGGTGGTCCAGATCCCGGTTCCCTATCCATCTCATCTATATTAGTAGCAACATTATAAAAACTTTCTGCACGTAAAAAGAAACCATCCTTATGTCTTTTATATCCTCTGCTTACCGTCAGATATTCATGTAAATTTGAATGAGATTCCTCTGTAGAAAAATTAAAATTTACAGTACCGCCCTCTGGGTTAAATCCCATAGCAATTGCAATTCCCTCTATCAATGTTGATTTTCCCACACCATTCTCACCAACAATAAATGTAACTGCCTTCGTTAGTTGTAATTCTCCCATTTCTCTTAAATTTGTAATCACGGGTAAATCCTTAAGATAATTACCATTAGGAATTTCCTTAGATAAAGAAATCTTATTTAGATACAAACTACTATTTAACAAAATACTTTCATGTTGCATTTTACTAACATCTCCTTTGTAGTGGCGAGGTGTAGGAGTCGAACCTACGCCCTTTACCTTTCGGTACTGCACCTCTCCAGTGCGCCAGCCTCGCCATGATAAAAAGCTATATTTTAGCAACTAAATCCATTATCCAATAATGGTCTCCCTTCCGCAAAACTTTGTCAGCATTACCAATCTTCTCCGTACTCATCCATTGCATCATCTACACCATCAGCATAATCGCTGTCTCTGTCATATCTGTCATAGTCATAATCGCCATCCATATAGATATCATCATAGCCATCATCATAAGAATCATATGTACTTTTCTTTGTACCACTGCTATATGATGACTTATTTGTAGAATTTGATTTATTATTGTAACTACTGCTTGAACCAGAGTTACTTGTACTGCTCTTTGAAGTACTGCCAGACGATTTATTGCTATATGATGAACTGCTATGGGATGTACTGCTTCCCGTATATGGTTTATGCAAATAACAATAGCTGCTTCCACTTGCCCGCTTATTATCACATCCTGCCTTAATGCACTTAGGCTCTCTTGCTTCACCTATGGAACCTATTACAAACAGAACACCTATTATTACAAGGAATATTGCCAGTCCCTGTCCAAATGAATTCTTTCTCATACAAATCAGCCTCCTTTGCAAAAAACTCAGTCAAAATCATAATCATCCTTCGTGTCATCCTCGAAGTCTCCAGCATCTCCAAATAATGCTTCATGTTCTTCCCTGCTGGTGCAAAGCATTTCTTCTGCAAACATCATTTCTGTGCCATCAATTTTGCCATCGCCATTTAAATCCATCCAATTTCTCATTGTCATACCTCCTGTAATCAAGAATTATCAAGGTTATTTGTTTCTTTCTGATTATCTGATTCTTATTATAAAAACTAAGGTGTCCCATAAACACACCTTGCATATCGAATTTTTGTTCTTATTTTTTGTATTGTTTTATCAATCTGATCATTGATACATCTTTACCAAAGCGGTCTACCATTACATATTGCTTGCTTTGTTTTGAACTGATTAAAAATCACAAGCACTTCTTCTGGTGAGTCACTCTTTGTGAGATAGCTTTTCCCTGTTCTTTCCAAAACTCACAGATACAATCATATCCTTTATCATTCGATACAATATAATAATTGGCATCACCTTGCTCTTGTCCAATAAGCAGTCCTAAGTATGAAGAAAGTTGAAAATCAAGAGCATTCTTTGTACCGGTTTAAAACATCTATCGCTCCTTTACAGCAGTTTCCAGAAGTTCCTTAAGTGATCGTGGCTCATAATTCATCCATGGTTTCATACAACCAACATTTATTGCCATAACTTTCTTTGCATGAGTATGCCTGCACTCATTTGAATTCATTGCTTCAAGACAATTCTGATAATACTTATCCTCTGCACTATCATGTGTGTGACCATAAAGCAAAATGATTCCTCTTCCCATCTTCTTCCAGCTAAATATTGGATAATGGCACAAAACCAAATCATAGTTTTGACCATCAACTGCATCATGAATTTCTTTGTAATCTACAATTTCATAATAGAGCTGCTGATATCGATAATCGGAAACATCATCGTGATTTCCCTTTACCAGTACCTTTCTTCCCTTCAATGTCGCCACAAGTGAAATCAAGTCTTCCTTTTTTCCTCTCATGCTCACATCTCCAAGTATATAAACCGTATCTCCATTCGTTACCTTACGGTTCCAATTATTCACTATGGTCTCCTGCATATTCTCAATAGTTTCAAATGGTCTATTATCAAATCGAAGTACATTCTCATGTAACAAATGTAAGTCGCTAATATAGTAGTTCATGTAAAACACCGCCTCTCAGATTTAGACTTTTACATCCGGTATCGTTCTATCATGCGTTCCATATTTGCCCTGCCTACAGGATTAGCAGTATATATTGCAATCGGTTAAAATGTTTCTCTCTCAATTTGCTATATATTCCGGAGCTTCTCACCACAAATTTTTTATGTATTTTTGTCTTCTTACTTCTTGCCATTTTATGATATCCTTAAAACTTCACTATTTCCGGTTCATGGGTAAATGATGTGAATGTGGCTGTTGCATTCTTGAAATAGAATACCTCGGTATTTCCATCATCTGCTGAGTACATATTCTGTAAAGATGGATAAGCATCAAGCATAGACTGTCTTGCTTCTCTTCTGTCATCTTCTACAAGTTCTCCGGCTACACGAAGCCACTCGTCATTTTTAAATGCACAAATTTCTACCTTCGGGTTTGCGTGAATCTGCTTTGAAACATCCTTTACCTTGCCAGTCTGAATATACAGCTTCCCTTCAAAAATATGGGCTGTTCCAAAAGGTCTTACCCTTGGCTGGTCACCTTCTACTGTTGCTAAATAATATGTCTCTGCTTCTTTTAAAAATTTAGCTACTCGTTCCATGATGTAATCCTCCTGATAGTTACTTAAAAATCACCTATTATTACTATCTATCAATAATAGAATTATACCACTATTTTCCCTTTTTACCAAGCACAATAACACCTTTTCAAATGTATCTCTGACAAAGCCATGCTGCTGCGCCTTCTTTTCAAGTTGTACTTTATTACATTCATCCAACTTCTCCGGTATCTCCAATTCCACAGAAGATCTTTGGTTGACTTCTAATATGTACTTAGGGTTCGAAAAAGCTGATTACAAAAATCGAGCAAACTTTTTTTATTTTTTAATTCAACACACAAATTACTTATTGTATTGTCACATCGTTTTCTCCCAATTATCATCATATTTGGGGAGTATTTCTCTTTATTGGGAGAAAAACTGAGCATATAATCTATTCACTTTGCAAATACTATTATAAATATTTTCTCCCAAGCCGATTGCTTTTCTCCCAAAAGCACAGTATAATTGGGAGTAAGAATAGCCCATTGGGAGAAAGGACTTTGCCTATGAGAACATTTGATTATTCGAATTTAGCTGACAGAACATGGGATAACGAAATCGTTTCTTATCTTACACAAATACACGAATACAAAGGAAAGCAGGATTTATATATCAGGCAAAAACCTGTTGAATTAGAACGTTTAATAAAAATAGCACGAATTCAAAGTACTGAAGCTTCTAATAGAATTGAAGGAATTGTTACTACCAACGCAAGACTAAAACAATTAGTAGCAAATAAAACCACGCCAAGAAACCGTGATGAAAAAGAAATTCTTGGCTACCAAAATGCTTTAAATATTGTTCACGAAAGCTATGAACATATAGCAATTAGTCCAAATTATATTTTGCAACTGCATGGTGAAATGCTTAAACATACCGCTTTTTCTTATGGCGGAAAATTTAAAACCACTGCTAATGAGATTGCAAAGACTCTTCCTGACGGAACAAAAGAAGTTATTTTTTCTCCTTTAGAGCCTTATGAAACTCCAGAGGCAGTAGCTTCCTTGTGTGAAGCCTTCAAAAATGAATTAAGTAAAGGAATTGTTGACCCCCTAATTCTGATACCGTGTTTTATCCTAGACTTCTTATGCATCCATCCTTTTAATGATGGTAATGGTCGTATGAGCAGACTTTTAACTCTGCTTTTACTCTACAAGTGCGGATATACTGTTGGACAATATATCAGTATTGAAAAAGCTATTGCCGAGACCAAAGAAAGCTATTATGACACACTCGCTCTATCCGATTATAGATGGCATGAAGCCAAAAATGACCCAAAGGAATTTATCAAATACATGCTCGGAGTTATACTCTCTTGCTATCGTGAATTTGAAAATCGTGTAGGTTTTGCTTGGCAGACTGGAGCTAAAAGCACCTCTTATGACATCGTAAAACAATACGCTCATTCCAAAATTGGTACTTTCACGAAACAGGATGCTCTCATCGCTTGTCCAAGCCTTGGAAGTTCCTCTGTTGAAGCTGCTCTTAAAAAGCTTGTTTCCGATGGCACTATAGAACGCCTTGGGTCCGGCAGAAAGACTCACTACGTAAGAAAAAACGAATAAACTAAAATTTACTGCCAGTGGCCATTTACTATGATCACTGGCAGTAACATTTCATTAGTCATTTCCACAAATAATGGCTCAATCTCAATACCTGTATTATTTTCAACAACTGCTGTCATTTCTTCTGCTACTACTTCATTATTATCCATTTGATTGTAACTCCTACTAATTTTTTATATAGAAATGCTAACCGCACCACTATATCTTTTCCTTCCTACTTTCTTATAATGCTTATTATATCGGAAGAACAACAGAAAAAGTGGACTAATTGTTGTGAAAGAGAGATTTTATGTTGTGAAACGCAGTAAAATAGCATCTCCCCGAATCAACTTCCTAAAAAATGGCAGCACTCTCAAAAAAGAAGCACAATCTGCAAAGGAAGGATTGCTATTTGACATAAGGAACAAACTATAAGTGAAAATAAATTGAATTTTACTGAGAGAAATAGTATACTTATCCGTCTAATAAGTGAAAGGAGAAAGAACATCCTTTCAGGAAGGAGGCAGTCAATGGATAACGGTGCAAGTAGCTACCGCCGTTTCCTTGATGGTGATGAAAATGGCATTGTCGAGATAATAAGGGATTATAAAGACGGTTTAATTTTCTATCTGAACGGATTTACACAAAACATTTATGTTGCTGAAGAACTTGCAGAAGAAACCTTTGTAAAACTTGTAGTGAAAAAGCCGAGATTTTCCAACAAAAGTATATTCAAAACTTGGCTCTATACTATTGGGCGAAATGTAGCGATTGATTATTTAAGACATACCTCCAAAACATCCAATGCTCCGATAGAGGACTATCAGAATATGATAAGTGATGAGGAAAACCTTGAAAAATCCTACATACAAGAAGAACACAAAATTATTGTGCACAAGGCACTTGCAAAATTAAAGCCTGAATATCAGCAGGTGCTTTATCTTATCTTCTTTGAAGATTTCAGCAATACCGAAGCGGCAACCGTAATGAAGAAAAATAATCGTCAAATAGAAAACCTTGTTTATCGTGCGAAAATGTCACTCAAATCAGAACTTGATAAGGAGGGCTTTAAGTATGAAGAACTATAAAGAAATGGCTGATAGCGTATTTCAACGCAGCAATGAAATCATTGCAGAAAACAAAAGGAAAAGAAAAAATTTAATAGGAATTATCTCAGCAATATCGTGTGTCTGCCTTGTTGCTTTGATTGGCTTTGGCGGAGTGAAAAGTGGATTATTTGGGAATGTTGTTCCGAGTGAAAAACCGGGACAATCGACTGTAACACCGCCGCCGACAATACAGCAGGGACCAAATGACTATCCGATTGTTTTTGGAGAGGGAAATACAGTTGATTCGGCAATCATTGATTGGAATGGGAAGAAAATTGATATTTCGCTTCAAACAGCATTTCTATCCTATGATGAAAAGCACAGATTCGCTATTACCGCCAGCTATAATTATATTGACAGCCAATTTGTTTTTAATGGAAAGACTTTAGGCGAATATGAATCGGATATGCTTGAAGAAAAAAACACGCTCGGAAAACTATGGGGATTGCTGAAAGACGGCGATTATCTCCGATACGGTGAAAGCTTATATCAGACAGGAACGCCCGACGGGGAAAAATGGGATAAAGATTTTTATGATAAAACAGTAGCATCTTACGGAAAAGAATTTTTGGCAAGATATATTGTAAACGGAGAATTTCTTCGGGATAAGGTGAACAGCGACATTGAAAATTATCAAATGAACGCCGAAGCGGAATATGAAGAAGCACTTCAAGCATACACAACGGAAATGCTTAAAACGGCAAAACATAAAATAGTCGGACAAAATGTCGCGTGTGAAATATCCAGCAATGGGAATTATTTGATTCTCTACCCAACGGAGGAACAGTTTGCATCCCTTTCCTTCGAAAATTCAACTGAGTGGTTCTTTGGTCTTGAAGTAAAGAATAGTGATGCAGGACAAGACTTAATCGTAACGGAATAACCTGATATTTACAAAAATGAAATCATTTTTTAGGCAGATGCAAATCTATCTAATTAGCATGCTTAAAAATGCAAAATGGCAGGAAAGTACAAAACTTTCCTACCATTTTACTTTTGAGTCAACTATTATACAATGTTAACTTAATGACATTGCACATAACAGTCATTCCTTTTATATATACCCTTTTATATAAATGGCAACATATACACCGGAATGTAATGAACGCCTTTTTCCCATTTATAGTCCTTGGTATGGACCACATATTTGTCTCTAATCCGACTGCTGAATTTGTCGCAAAAAACATCCAGCGATTTATGACTGTGGTAATTACCGGATTTTACCTCAATCGGGCTTATTTTATCCCCTTGGGAAATCAAAAAATCAATTTCATACAAATGATGTGAGGTATCGCTCTCCATTGTGCAATAGAACAAATTATTTCCCTTTGCCAATAAAATTTGTGCTACAACATTTTCATATACATACCCAAGATTAGCATCAAGCTTGTCTGAGAGAAGTTTGTTATATATTACATTTTCAGTGTAATCCTTATCCTTAAAGGCAAGTGTTACAAACAATCCTACATCAGACGCAAACAGCTTGTAACGCGAGTTATCTTTCGCTAACGACATTCCTGCTCCCGGATCATTTGCATGGTATGCGATATTGACAGTAAATGAACTTAACATATCAGGTATCAGTTCTCGCACCTGTGCACTTCTAACCCCTTCTCTTGCATTAGCCAAAATATATCTGGAAGCGTTACCGCTAAGATTTGCCGGAATCGCATCATATATGTCACCTGCCAAGCCGCTTCCATCTATCTTAACAAAATCCTCCTCATACAAATCAACTATTTCTCTTTTTACCTCATCAACTACCTGAAGATTATTCTCTTCAATATAGGTTTCTATGGCTTGCGGCATTCCGCCTACGAGCATATACAATCTGAATATCCGCATCAGATTTCGGTGCATTGCATTTCCTGCCGACTTTTTGTTTTTTAAAAGAAGCTTTATTGTATCAGCAGTTATTTCATCACCAATAGCCCACAAAAACTCCTCAAAATCCATAGGATATATTGATATTTTACGCTCTTCACTTGGAATTAATATATCCTGCGTATTTTTTTTAATTGATAACAATGAACCCGTTTCGATATATTTATATCTCCCGTCAGCGACCAGATACTTAATTGCCTGTCTGGCTTTCGGCAATAGCTGAACTTCATCAAATATAATCACTGACTCATTCTCATACAACCTGATTCCTGTCAGCTGCTGTAATTGCAGAAAGAAAAAATCCAAATTGTAGGTGTCATCAAACAGTTCTATAATTTCCTTACTTGTCCTCTTCATTAAGATGGCCGCAGAAAATCCGAAGACCTGTAACAGTTTAGCCTTTGGCTAACTGCTATAGGCGAGCTACACATTAGAAATCGCTTTCAGCGAGGTGTAGCTCGCCTGTGCTTAGAACCGAACCTCCACACGCTTCTACGAAGCAGGTTTTCTACAAGGCAGACTGTTATAAATTTTCATCAGATTTTCAACCCACAATGAACCAAAACCGATAATAAATAACCGATAACAGACAAACCTTAGTCTTGAACATAAACTTCCGGATCACCATAAATTTAGGGAAGCCTTGTACGGAAAATATCCTAGTAAATAGAACATTCGCAATTCGCTTTGCTACTTGCTCATGAATGCAACTGTTTAGCAGTCGCATTCAAATTGCACGGTCTGGTTGTACTTATCCAGTGCCATCTGCATTTCCATAATTTTCGCAGAAACGCTCTCATACTCCTTCTTTATCAATTCCAGGTCATAATTGATATATCTGTACTCCGGAACAGAATTTCTGGATATATAGGAGTGCTGCTCTACTCTTGCCTTCGGTAGTTGCTTACGCATATGGTCAAGTACCGCTTTTCTCTTATTTAACTGAGCCATTTTGATAAGGATTGTATCAATGCTCATTTCTTCATCCCCAACCAAAACCTTAGCAGTAGCGTTTGACACGTTAAGCGCATGCTTGATGATGGCAATCTTTTCATCAATCTCCGCAATTGTAGCAGCAACCTCGGCATAGTCATATTCCGGCACCACCGGTTCCTCGTTATTAGCTACAACATATGTGCTGGACGCTGCTTCCTTGTTCACCCAAAAAGCCTTATCCTCCTCCAAGCTTCTAAGCATTTTGTTTGCATATGCTGATGTCATTTTCTGCATTCTATGTCTCCTCCGTTTCTTTCGTTTTCCTTCGTTCTGATATTAGCTTACTACCAAGCAAGCCATTTGTCATTGAACCAATAGTTTAAAAGAATTTCCCCTAAAACGAACAACATCCCCGTCAACGACGAGGATATCTTCAATACTTGTATGCAGTAATCTGCTTAAGATTACAAAATTGTCTAAGCTCGGTAATGACCTACCGGAAATCCATTTATAGATTGCCTGTGGATTTTCAAAACCCATGGCACTCTGCACGTCCTTTACGGTATAATCATTTTCCATGAGCAGCTTCTTAATCTGTCTCCCTGTTTCCTTTTGCTGAATTGACAAATACATTGGTTCCATAAGCTTGTACCTCCTGTAAATATCTCTTCCATCCCGAACACGATTTACCTAGGTGTCTATTATATCGTACTTTTAAGAAAAAATCATTAAACTTTTGGTTCAAAATTTTCTCAACACCTGACACATACCTTTTTCCCTGAAAAGGCAATTCCCAGTTTCTTAAGTCCAAGGCTTTCTGTATCTGCTTTACGGTAATGCCTTGCTTGTAAGTGTCTGTGCACCCTTCACGCTTCCGACAGTCATTGCTATCGTAAATGTCATTTCACACAGATATATAAGCGTCTGTGCCCAGTCAGCATAACTTCCTGTAAATGCCGGAAGCCCTGCATTGATAAATGCATTACATACCACAATCGCAAGTGCCATCGTTACTGCCTCAAATACACTGTGTAGATGATAAAGAATCCACAGATAATAATGATGATTGCAAGCA
>ENA-ORNY01000717-ORNY01000717.1-human-gut-metagenome-genome-assembly--contig:-NODE-717-length-21404-cov-8.594688_pt1 | contig 21404 bp, 16 predicted proteins | sample MGYA00242122_ERZ509036 | MGnify/ENA primary metagenome ERZ509036 (study PRJEB26280, sample SAMEA2338696) | human gut metagenome | biome: human gut; feature: human-associated habitat; material: faeces... | reverse complement strand
AGGGGTTTCGCCGCTGCGGCGGCGACCAAAGGGCATGAAAACAGGTGAAACCTGCGATCGCCCTTTGGAAACCTTCGGCGCCGCAGCTTTTGGGGTTTCATGTTTGTTGGCTTGAACCGAAGGTTCACCGGACAAACACGCGGGCACTGCATGAAAGTGTCACCAACTGAATCGCGCGAAAGGGTCAAGGGAGGGGACTTCGTCCCGTTTCATTCTCCCTTGTGGAGTCCAGAGGCAAAGCCTCTGGTGGGGTCAAGGGGCAACGCCCCTTGGGTCACTCCCCCTTTTGTGCATCCTCCCACGCGCGGCGGATGGCGGTGAGGATGTCGCCGTGGGCGTCGCGCAGGGACATGGTGGCGCCGGAGACAATGTCGGCGGCGCGGGCGCGGTCGTTGTCGGAGAAGGCTTCCCAGCGGGCGCGATCAGCGTCGGAAGAAGAATTTTCCGTCAACGGGCGGCCGTTCTCGGCGGAAAAGTACCGCCCAAACCACGTCTCTACCTCGTCCACCGTCATGCCGACCATCATGTTCTGATAGGCGTCCATCTGCTCGCGCCATGAACCGCTCGTCAGCTGGTAATCCTCTCCACGGGCGCGTTTGCTCGTCCATGCGGCAATTTCCTGCATGTAGTTGTCCTCGCTGTCCTCGGTGTAGCCGACGACCTTTCCGGCGCTGTCATCCCAGAGCGAATAGCCGCCCTGTCCCGGAAAGCCGCTGAACTGCGGCATGGACGCGCCGCTGTAATTCGGCGTTGCCACTTCGAGCTGGTCAACCGCCATCGACACGATGCGCCCGTCCTCGTCGAACGTCCCGTGCGCAAACACGACGTTGAAGGAGTAAACCTGCCCGTCCTCGTCATCCTTGCCCGGCCCGACGCGCCCGGTTGCTGCCATGCCGATGCCCTCGCGAACCGCCTGACCCGCGCGGTTTGCCGGATTGCCCGTGTTGTCGTCCATTGTGTCCGATGCGTTCAGGGCGACGCGGACGGCTTCACGCAGAGCATTGCTCGTCATCGTCGCGCCCGTCACGACATCCACATCCCATGTGTTCATGCGAATCATCTCGTCCGGCAGAATATCCAGCGCGCGGCTGCCGATGCCGTCTGTCTCATGCTGCTCCAGAATGTTCACGGCGCTGATGGCTCCGTCCTCCATCATTACCTGCACGCGCAGGATGCCGCCGTAGCCATCCGCCTGACCCGCGCGCGTGTCGGCGCTGGCGCGGCAGGACGCAAGCAGAACGGCGCAGGAACACAGCGTCAGCATCGTCAGCAGACGTTTTTTCATTTTTCGGCTGGTTTGCATTAAAAAATCCCCTTTCAATCTTCCAGATTGCAGGGAAATCGCTCCCTGCGACGTTGTTATTGTGTCCCGCGCAGGAAAAGTCATTCAATCAACACGCTTTTTGATGCAGATTTTTTCCGCAAGCAGGAAAATCGCCCTTGCGCGGCGAATAGAGATAGAGAATATGCCTGTGCTGACTGATTTTCCGCCGCGCGGGCATCCTGATGAAAGGGTTTCACCCGAAAAGGCAGGTGTTTTTCGTATATGAAGAAGTCATCCGGGAAGAAGCGCGTCAGTTCGCTGACGTTCCTGATTGCGACGACGGCGGTGCTGGCGGCGGTGGCGGTGCTGTGCCTGTTCGGCAGCAATCTGCTCTACGCCATGCGTGTGCGCAACGTCAATGAGCAGCGCGCCGAGGTGGAGAAGCGCAACACGGAGCGCTACGAAGCGTATCGGCAGGAAGTGCAGGAACTGCAAGACCGTCTGACGGCGAACAACAACATCAGTGCCGACTGGCCTACGCCGGACACGCAGGAAGGCATCTCTATTGTCGACCTGACGAATTATCCGCTGGATAATCCCGGCACGGTCACGGTGTCGCGTCAGGACGTGATGCTGGGCGGCCTGCTGCTGGTCAACGAGTGGCATTCCCGCCCGTCGGATTTTGACGAATCATCGCTGGTGTCCATCATGACCTATGCGCGGAGCATGGGCGTGACGAAGAGCATTTGGCGCAATTCCGACCAGCGGCTGTTCCCGGTGGCGGCGAACGCCCTGCTGGATGCGCTCAATGCCGCAAAAGAAGCGGGGCTGGAGGGCTATGTCGTCCGCGAGGCGTACCGCAGCATTTCCGACCAGCAGACGCTCTGGGACGCGGAATACAACCGCTTGAAGGGCCGCCACAGCGCGTGGACGGACGATGAGCTGATTGCCGCCACGAAGAAGAGCATCAATCTGCCCGGCACGAGCGAATATAACTCCGGCTTGGCTTTCACGCTGTACCTCTATGAGAACGGCAATGACGAATTGAACAAGATGGTGTTCTCCGAGAGTGAGCAGGGCAAGTGGATGTACGAAAACAGCTGGAAGTACGGGCTTGTGTTCCGCTTCCCGCTGCAGGACTTCCCGACGAAGGGCACCATCAGCCGCGCCTACAAGACGGGCGTGAACGTGGAGATGAATCTGTTCCGCTTCGTGGGCATTCCGAACGCGACGGTGATGCACCATCTGGACATGTGCTTGGAAGAGTACATCGAGTACCTGATGGCACACCCGCACATCGCCGTGTTTGAGGACGGTCAGCTGAAGTACGAAATCGTCCGCCAGCAGGTGGGCGACGACAGCAGCACCTTCTCCGTCAGCATCAGCCGCAAGACCAGCAACTACACCATGTCGCTGGACAACATGGGCGGGCTGATTACGATTTACGAGTATTGATAGGGATACGAATCCCCCGCCAGCGGATGATGATGTCCGGCTGACGGGGGATTTTGCTTCGAGACCATCAAGAAATAAAGCGAGGTGCGTCCGATTGAAACATCGTATCATAGCATTGCTAACCGCATTTATCCTCTGTTTCAGCACTGCGTCTGCTTTTGCAGATACATCCGTTGATACAGCCATGAACCTGTCCACTACAGCAGATGCACCATTAGCCGTCATCAAAGCATCGTCCGCGCTTGCGGCGGCGCAGTCGATGATTCTGCTTTTCAATGCGGGTTCCAAACGAGAAGGCGCAGTGATGGAAACGTGCATGGTAATCCCCATTAGCGTCACATCCGACGATGATATCATCACGATGGAGATTGCCGCTCTGCATGGTGTTTTCAGCCCCAATGAAGTCCCGACAGAAAAATATGACCCGCATCACATGATGGCAGGCTGCGAAAGCTGGGTGCGCTTGCAGCTGCTGGACAACCACGACGGCACATATTCGCTGCTGACGTATCAAGAACCCGACGATGGCGAAACGCTGTACAGAGACGTTAAACGCATCTTCTCTGTATTCGCTGCGATAAGGCTGATGATTTCGGCCAGAGACGCATCATTTAAGGACACCTACCATGAAATGGCGGAGGAAAACTGGGCGGCATTCTGCTCCCGCGACACCAGTGACGAAGGAACGCCCGTCTTCCTCGAAATGAATGTGACTTCGGCGGATGTGCGGCTCAGCCTGACGTATCTGCGCGAACCTGAAAACTACCCCGCCAGCAACATTCGCGAATACACGATGGCGGACGGCACGACGTATGTTTGGATTGTGATGGAATAAGTCTGCTTGACAAAAAGCGCCGGAATGCAGCTGTGTATGCTGTGTTCCGGCGTTTGGCGTTTTGGGCGAAAGGTCGGTCGCGCCCATCTGGCGCGACAATGTTGAGTTGATGGATAAAGCAGCTTGGGGGTGCATCTGCGGATGCGCAAAGTTACTGGCAGGGACGCTTCGCTGCCTGCGCCTTTTGTTGACTTTTCTCTTTGAATTGATTTGACGAGGAACAGTTGGGGCGTTGCCCCAAGCCCCACCAGAGGCGCTGCCTCTGGACTCCGCAAGGGGAAAAGGAAAAGAGACGAAGTCTCCCCCTTGACCCCTCCGCGCGATTGAGTTGGTCTCACTACCATGATCTACCCGCGTGTTTATCCTCTTTTTCCCCTATCCTTATTTTGCTTCCGCCCAGTTTGTCCCCTGATGCACCTCTGCCAGCAGTGGCACGCGCAGTTCAATCACATGCTCCATCGCATCCTTCAGCAGCTTCCCCGCCTTTTCCACTTCCTCCGGCGGGCATTCCAGCAGCAGTTCGTCATGCACCTGCAAAATCAGCCGACTCTTCAGTCCTTCCCGGCGCAAGGCTTCATCCACCCGTACCATCGCCAGCTTGATAATATCCGCCGCCGTCCCCTGCACGGGCGTATTCATGGCGGCGCGCTTGCCGAACTCGCGCACAACCGCCTTGTCGCTCTTCAGCTCCGGCAGATACCGCCGACGCCCCATCAGCGTCAGCGCGTAGCCGTTGTGCTGCCCGTCCTCGGCGGCGTTGTCCATGAAGCCCTTCACGCCCGGATATTTCGCGAAATAGCGGTTGATGAACTCCTGCGCCTCCTGACGGCTTACGCCCGTGTTTTTCGCAAGACCAAATCCGCTGATGCCGTAAATCAAGCCGAAATTGACCGCCTTGGCGCGGGAGCGGAGCGTAGAATCCACCTCATCCAGCGGCACGTCGAAGATTTCACTGGCAGTGCGTGCGTGAACGTCCTGCCCCGTGCGGAAGGCTTCCACCAGTGCGTGGTCGCCGGAGAAGTGCGCCATCAGGCGAAGCTCAATCTGGCTGTAATCCGCGTCCAGCAGTACCCAGCCCGCGCGCGGCAGGAACGCCTGACGGATTTCCTTGCCCTCCTCCGTGCGGACGGGGATGTTCTGCAGATTCGGCTCGCTGGAGGAAATGCGCCCGGTGGCGGTGGCGACTTGGTCGAAGGTGGAGTGTACGCGTCCGGTCGCGTCCGTCAGGCGCAGCAGACCCTCGACGTAGGTCGAATTGAGCTTCGTCAGCTGCCGATAGCGTAATAGCGGCGTAATGACCTCCGGCGCGATGTCCTGCAAACCTTCCAGCACTTCGGCGGAGGTGGAGTAGCCGCGCGCGGTTTTCTTGCCGTGCGGCAGCTGCAATTTATCGAATAGCACGTCGCCAAGCTGCTGGGTGCTGTTGAGGTTGAAGGTTGTTCCGCAGGCGGCGAATACCTGCTGCTTGCTCTGCTCAATTTCCTGCGTGTAGCGCTCGCCCAATTGCCGCAGGAATGCCGTATCGACGGTGAAGCCGATATCCTCCATGCGGTACAGCACGCCGGAAAGCGGCATTTCCACGTCGCGCATGAGGTGACTCATGCCCATGCGGTCAATATTCGCCTGCTGCCACCGGCACAGCGAGAGCATTCCGCGCGCGTCAGTGGGCAAATCACCGCACAGCGCGTCCAGACTGTAACTCTTGCGCTGCGGGTCAAGCAGGTACGCGCCAAGCTGCACGTCCCATGCGTATCGCTCCGGCATGGGGAGCTTCGCGCGGTTCAGCCGGTGCCACAGCGTTTTGCCATCGTGGATGACGGCGGGGTGCGCGGCGAGGTCGGGTGCGAGGGCGCGGAGCAAGTCCTCCGGGTCTGCGCCGGGAGTGAGCAGATCGCCGCCGAGCGCCGCCTGACAGCAGGACAAATCCTGTGCCGCGCACGTCAGCACTGTGTCATCCAGCGCGACGGCAATCGGGCGGGCGCTGTCCGGCAGGGCGGTGAGCCACGCGGTCAGATCAGCGCCGGAGGAAATCGGGGCAGCGTCTGCAAAGGGCAGGAGCGTCAAGGGTGTTTCCTCTGCCGCGGTATCCGGCGCGGGCGCATCGTCAGGCGCTTGCAGGCGGCGGATGATGCTGTTCAGCTTCAGCTTTTCCAGCGCGGGAATCCCATGCCGGAAGTCTGGCATGGCGCACGCTTTGAGGGAGAACGCAATCGGTGCGTCGCGGCGAATCGTCGCCAGTTCGCGGCACATTTTCGCCTGATCCGCCCATGTGACGAGCTTTTCGCCAAGTTTGCCCTTCACTTCGCCCGCATGTGCGAGGATATTGTCCAGCGTCCCATACTGGTGCAGCAGACGCACGGCGGTTTTGTCGCCGACGCCGGGGATGCCGGGGATGTTGTCGCTGCTGTCTCCCGCCAGCCCCTTCCAGTCCACCACCTGCTCCGGCGAGAAGCCATACACTTCGTACACCATGGCGGGTGTAAAGTGCGTCGTTTCGCTGATGCCCTTGCGGGTGAACAGCACCTGCGTCGTATCGGACACCAGTTGGAGCGCATCGCGGTCGCCGGTCAGGATGACGGGGCTGACCCCGGCGTCCTCACCCAGTTTGGACAGCGTGCCGAGAAGATCGTCCGCCTCCCAGCCTTGCAGGGAGAAAACCTGAATGCCCATTTCCGGCAGCAGCGTCCGAATGGTGGCGAACTGCTGGCGCAGTTCATCCGGCGTCGCGGCGCGTCCCGCTTTGTAGTCGGGATATGCCGTGTGACGGAACGTCGGCGCGTGCTCATCGAAGCAGACCGCGAGATAGCGGGCGTTTTCGTCTGAAATCGCTTTGAGCATCATGGTCAGAAAGCCGTAAATCGCATTGGTGTAAACGCCGCCCGCGTCCATCAGCGGTAGGGCGTGGAAAGCCCGGTGCAGCAGGCTATTGCCGTCAATCATGAGGAAGGTGTCTTTCATGGGTTTCTCCTCCTATCTCCTTCAATTGTACCTTCCCGAATGAAACTTGTCAACCGCCGCATATCCTTTCCCCAGAAAGGCAGGGACGAAAATGCGGATTTTGCTGGCAGGGATGATGGCGCTGCTGCTCCTGCGCGCGCCGGAGACGATGGCGGCGGCGGAAGCGGCGTGTGCGCTGTTCGTGCGCAGCGTGATGCCGGGGCTGTTCCCGTACTTGACGCTGTCGCAGTTGCTGGTGAGCCGATGCGGACGCGACATGCAGCCCGGACTGCTGATGCTGCTGGGCTGGTGCGGCGGTTCGCCGACGGGTGCGCGGCTACTGGCGATGCAGGGCAGCCGTCCGCACCGGGAACAGAAGGCGCTGGCGGTCTCCTGCGCGACGATGAGCCCGATGTTTCTGCTGGGGACAATCGGAAGCTGGCTGAACAGCCGAATCGCGGGGGCAATTGTGCTGCTGAGCGTGCTGGCGGGCGGCTGCTGCGCGGGGCGATTGGCAAAACGGTGGACGAGGGTTACATCCGCTGAAAAAGTGCCAGAGGCAGCACTGTCCCCTGTCTCCTTCGCACGCGCGGTGGAGGACAGCGCCCGAACCATGCTCCTTGTCTGCGGCACGATGACGATGCTTCGCGTCTTTGCGACGCTGACGGACTTCCTGCCTGATGCGATGCGTCTCCCGCTGACGACGCTGCTGGAAGTCACGACGGGCGCGGTGACGATCGCAAACCTGCCGGCACCTCTGCCGTTGCGGATTGCGCTCCTGTCCGCAGCGACGGGTTTCGGCGGCTGCGCAGTCATCATGCAGAACCGCGCGCTGTACCCGCAAGGATTGATGCGGCTGGGTGAACAGCTGGCGTGGCAAGTGCTGCACGGCGTGATTTCGGGGATATTGGCGCTGGGAATCGCGCTGCTGGTGCTGAGCGCGGGCGGAAATTTGTAACAGAAAATTTGTGATGGATAGCTGAAAGAATCCGGATTACAGCTTGTCAACTGGGGAAAAAGCAAGTATAATATATTCTGCGGAGTTCTGCGAAATTCTCCGCATCAGCAAAAAAAGAAACCCGTCGGCTTCGGCGGAATTGAAGGAGTACCCAGAAAAAATGAAAAAACAAAATATGAACACATTGAAAAAGCAATAACACACAATACACTATTTAAAGAAAAATACAATAATTACTTTGTAAATGGATTATTATCAGGAAACCGAAGAAGCAAAATAATAAAGTATAAAAACAGCAATTAATAATAACTGCTGTTTTTACTATTTATTAAATTCTTTAGCTAAAGCTCCATTTTTAAGTAATTTATCATATAACTTTTCATCTATAACCAAATCAAATTCTCCGATATATTCATACACATCTGGATTAAATCCCATTTTAAATCTATTTAACCCATAATAATGATTTTCTTTAGATAAATCTGCAGTTATACCATTTAAATCTAAATATTTAAAATTTTGTTGATAATATTTTATTAAGGCATAATACAAAAAGTAATTTGGACTAAATCTAGCCATAGCCTTATTAAATCCACTTATTTGTATGATTACTCTATTTTGATGTTTAATTACTAAAGCCCCAGCAACATATGTTTCTAATCCCGTATTTAAATTTTTAGAAGCTTCTGCTATATCATTTTTATAAGATAAAAGTGCTTTATCAGAATTCATTTTAGCATTAATAATATTGGTATTACTATTAGTTATTAATTTGTTGTTAAGTTCTGAATTTCTTCTTAATTCAAAATTATAAGCATTTTGAGCATTTATTAAAAAGTTCTTATAGTCAACTTTTACTAACATTAAATCAACATCAGCAGTTTTACTAAAAACATTATAAAAATCATTATAATAATATTCATCTCTATTAATTTTGTTTTTTATAAATTTATAAAATATATTTAACTTATCCGGAGTGGCCTTTTCTAAAACTAATCCTTTTCTTAATCCTTTTTTTACTTTATTTCTAGTATTTTTAGATAAATTATCATAACCATAACCATCTAGTTTTATAATAGCATTAACTCGAGGAAGTAAAGATTCAAAATTCATATTGCTTTTAAGTTTTTTATAACCAAATTTAGTTAATGAATCGATAACTTTATAATTTTCATTATATTCAAAATTCATAGTATTTTTGTTTAATTTTGCAATAGCAATTTCCGGATTTATTTTTATAAAAGCAAAATTTCTTTTTTTATAATAGTCTTTTATTTTCTTTGTAAAGTCTTCAAGTAAATATTCATTGGAATAATCTATTAAAAAACCACGTGGAGAGTATCCAAAATAAACGTTGCCTATTTTTTTGTGAAGAATTAGAGCAGCTCCAACAACTTCGTCAGCTCCATAAGAGATAAATTCATATTCATAACCTTCTTCAGCTTTAAGTAAAGCATAATTAATAGATTCATGAAAATTTCCAATAAAATGTGTATTAGCAAAATTTTTAAATTCATCAATAGACATTTCCCTTATAAACATATAATTACCTCCTTCGTATAAAGTAAGACAACATTATACCATAAAATGCTGTTAAAATCCATAAAAATGTTGCTTAAAATTAATTTATTGTGTATAATATAATTAGGTGATAAAAATGGCAAGTAGTTTTAAAAACAGTATTGAAAACATGTATAAAAGAATGATAATTTATTCTATTTTAACATCAATACTAACCGTAGCAGCAGGAGTTGTACTTTTACTAGTACCTGAACTTACAAATAAAGTGGTAGGTATAATTGCTGGGGTTATATTCTTAATCGAAGGCATTAATTCTATTTATAAGTATTTTCATCGTGAAGGAGCAAAACTTTATAATTTGAACTTAGTATTCGGAGTACTTTATTCAATACTAGGAGTAGTAATTATAATATATCCATTTACAGTAGTAGAATTTGTAACTGTATGTCTTGGTCTTTATATGATTATTAATGGAGCAAGTAAAGTAAATTATGCATTATGGTTAAAAAGAGGAAATGAAGATTCTTGGTTAATCACATTAGCAACAGGAATCTTAGTTGCAATTGTAGGTGCTCTTGTAATATTTAATCCGTTTGCAAGTTTAACCCTAACTAAATTAGCTGGAGCATTCCTAATTATAACTGGTATTTTAGATTTTATGGATACAATTTTATTTAAAAATAGAAGTAAAGAAATAATGGAAATATTTTGGTAAAAAAAAGTAAACTTTAAAGTAAAACTAGCATGTTTTACTTTTTAATTTGTTAAAATTTTGCTATACTAAAAATAGGAAGAAGGGGATAAAATGTTAATTAAAGACATTCATGCTAGAGAAATACTAGATAGCAGAGGAAATCCAACTATTGAAGTTGATATGACACTAGATAATGGAATAAGTGCAACGGCATCAGTTCCAAGTGGAGCATCAACCGGTTCCAGAGAAGCCCTAGAACTACGAGATAAAGATCCAAATAGATACGAAGGAAAAGGCGTTTTAAGTGCAGTTGATAATGTAAATAATATAATAAAACCAGCATTATTAGGTAAAAAGGCTGATCAATTAAGCGTGGATAACTTTTTAATAGAATTAGATGGAACTGAAAATAAAAGTAAACTTGGAGCTAATGCTATTTTAGGAGTATCACTTGCTTGTTTAAAATGTTTAGCTAAATCAAATAATAAAGAACTATATGAATATGTATCAAATAAAAGCGTATCAATGCCTATTCCAATGATTAATATCATAAATGGTGGGGCTCATGCCGTAAATAATATTGATATTCAAGAATTTATGATAATGCCCGTTATGAAAAGTATTAAAGAAAGAGTAAGAGCGGCATCTGAAATATTTCATGCATTAAAAAAACTATTAAGTGCTAATGGCTTTGCAGTAGGAGTCGGAGATGAAGGTGGATTTGCCCCAAATTTAAATAGTAATTCTATGGCTTTGGACTTTATCGTGGAAGCAATAAAGAAAGCTGGCTATAAACCTGGTGAAGATGTTTTTATAGCATTAGATGTTGCAGCTAGTGAACTTTATAATAAAGAAACTAACACATATAAACTAGATGGAAGAAATTTAACTAGTGATGAATTAATGAACTACTATGTAAAATTAATAAATACATATCCAATTTTAAGTATTGAAGATCCATTCTTTGAAGATGACTTTGAAACACTAGCAAAATTTACAGCATTAGTTGGAAATCGTATTATGATTGTTGGTGATGACTATTTCGTAACTAATGAAAAATACTTAGAAAAAGGAATAGAAATGCATGCTGGAAATGCCATTTTACTTAAAGCTAATCAAATAGGTACAGTAAGTGAAATGATTAAAACAATAATGCTTGCTAAGAAAAATAATTATAAAACAATTATATCTCACAGAAGTGGTGAAACAGAAGATACATTTATAGCAGATTTAGCAGTTGGACTTGCCATTCCATTTATTAAAACAGGTTCAATGTGTCGTGGAGAACGAATTGCCAAATATAACAGACTAATGAGAATTGAAGAAAAATTAAAAAGAGACTAGTTATTTAGTCTTTTTTATTTTATAATAATAATGGTGATAATATGAAAAAAATCGTAGATGGCAATAATGCTTGTAGTAAGATTGCATATTACTTCAGTGAAGTATGCAGTATTTATCCAATAACACCATCAAGTCCGATGGCTTCAAATATTGATGCTTTAACAAGCACTAATTTGCTTAATATATTTAATGATAAACCAAGAGTTTTGGAAATGGAATCAGAAGCAGGAGCAGCAGGTGCCTTACATGGAGCACTTTTATCAGGCTCTTTAGCATCAACATTTACAGCTAGTCAAGGGCTTTTATTGATGATACCTAATATGTATAAAATCGCTGGAGAAATGTTACCAGCCGTAATTCATGTTGCAGCCAGAAGTCTTGCAACTCATGCCTTATCAATATTCGGAGATCATCAAGACATTTATGCAACCCGTGCTACAGGATTTTGTATTCTTGCATCATCTAGTGTATTTGATGCTCAAAATCTAGCTGCCGTAGCTCATTTATCTGCCATAAAAGGAAGCCTTCCATTTGTGCATTTTTTTGATGGTTTTAGAACTAGTCATGAATTAAATACCATTGAAGAGTTACCCGAAGATAAGCTTTTATCACTAGTTGACTATGACGCAATTAATAAATATAAAGATAGATGTTTAAATGTTGATAAAAAATATCAATATGGAATGGCTCAAAATGAAGATATTTATTTTCAATGCATGGAAGCAAGAAATAAATATTATAATGCTATGCCTGATGTTGTAAATAATTATATGAAAAAGATTAATGACATAATGAAAACAGATTATAAACCATTTAATTATTATGGAGCAAGTGATGCCAAAAATATAATTGTTGCTATGGGGAGTGTAACAGACACTATCAAAGAAGTGGTAAAAAAGTTAGACAATGTTGGTTTAATTGAAGTTCATTTATATCGTCCATTTAGTAAAGAATATTTCTTAAATGTTTTACCAAAGTCCGTTAAAAATATTGCAGTTTTAGATAGAACAAAAGAAGCTGGATCAACCGGAGAACCTTTATACCTAGATGTATGTAGTATTTTAAAGAATAAAAATATCAATATATACGGAGGAAGATTTGGTTTATCAAGTAAAAATACTACACCAGATGAAATTTATAGTGTTTATAAAATGCTTGAAGAAAGTCCAAAGGAAAATTTTACAATAGGTATAAATGATGATGTAACAAATTTAAGCCTAAAAGAAGAACATATAGAAATTGAAAATAATAATAAAGAAATAAAAGTCGTAGGTTTTGGCAGTGATGGTATGGTAAGTGCTAGTAAAGATTTACTAAAGATATTACATGCTAAGAAAGATTTGTATGTTCAAGGATATTTTGAATATGATTCTAAAAAAAGTGGCGGAGTAACAATATCTCATTTAAGATATGGAAGCGATAAAATAAATGAACCATACTATGTAACTCATCCAGAAATAGCTGTAGTTACTAAAGATATTTATTTTAGAATGTTTGATATAATAAACAATTTAAAAGAAAATGGAACATTGCTTATTAACACTATTAAAAATGAAGAAGAATTATTAAAATTATTACCTACTAAAGTTAAGAATACAATCTTTAAGAAAAATATTAAAGTATATTATATAGATGCTGAAAATATAGCAAGTAAAAATAATTTAAAAGGTAAAATCAGTAAAATAATGGAAGTACTAATTCTTAACTTATTACATGTTGAAGATGCTACATCTATGCTTGAAGAATCAATTAAAAAGACATTCGCTACAAAAGGTGAAGATATAGTTAATAACAACATTTTAGCAATGCATGAAGCTTTATCAAATTTAAAAGAACTTAAAGTTACTCATGAATATGATGAAACGATAAGCATTGTCGATGATAGTGTAATAAATATGATTAATGAGCGAAGAGGTAATGAAATACCTGTTAGTATGTTAATAGATTTTGCCTGTGGTCGTTTTCCTGGAGCAACTACTAACAATGAAAAGAGAAATATTTCTAATGTAGTTCCAAGATGGATTAAAGAAAACTGTATTGAATGTGGCATGTGTGCCTTAGCCTGTCCACATGCAGTAATCAGAGCTATAGCAAATGAAAATGATTCAGATGGTATCCCGTTTATAGGAAAAGATGGTTTAAAATATTCTATTAAAATTAGTGAAAAAGATTGTACAGGATGTGGAGTATGTGAAAGTGTATGTCCTGGTAAAATGGGTAAAAAAGCCTTAGAGATGGTGGAAAAAACTGATAAAATTGGTATTGATTTTGATACTATAAAAAGCATTAATCCTCTACCTAAAACAACAATTAAAGGTGTAGCTTTAGAGCGTCCATTATTTGCATACTCTGGTGCATGTGCAGGATGTGGAGAAACTCCATATATTAAGATGCTAACTCAAATACTCGGAGAAAAATTAGTAATTGCCAATGCTACGGGTTGCTCAAGCATTTATGGTGGATCAACCCCATCAACACCATATAGCATTCCATGGGCAAATTCTTTATTCGAAGATAATGCAGAATTTGCCTTAGGTATTCATATTTCTTACAAACAAAAAAGAGATAGAATAAAACACATAATGGAAGAAACTATAAACTCTGTTGATGAAGATATTAAAGAATTATTCACAAAATGGTTAGAAAATGAAAATGATTTTGCAATAACTAAGGATATTAAAGAAAAATTAGAAGATAAATTAATTCCAAAAGAATTAAAAGATTTAATTGATTATGTTCCTGCTAGAACTATCTGGGCAATTGGTGGAGATGGTTGGGCATATGATATTGGTTATGGTGGTCTAGATCATGTCCTTCACTCAAATGAAAATATTAAAATATTAGTTTTAGATACGGAAGTATATTCAAATACCGGAGGACAAGCAAGTAAATCAACAAAACTTGGAGCAGTTGCAGAATTTGCTAACTTTGGTAAACGAACAATCAAAAAAGATTTATTTAAGATAGCATCATGTATCCCAAATTGCTATGTAGCATCAATTTCTCTCGGAGCTAATATGATGCAAGCAATTAAAGCATTCAATGAAGCTGAAGCGCATAATGGTCCAGCAATCATAATTGCTTATTCACCATGCATTGAACATGGTATAAAAACTGGTATGACTACATCAAGTGAAGAACAAAAACTAGCGGTAGAATGCGGTTATACAATTCTTATGAGATATGATGGAAATTATCATATTGATTCAAAAGAACCAGATTTTAATAAATATGAAACATTCTTAGATAACGAAGTTAGATTTAATGCTTTAAAAATTAAAAATAAAGAATTTGCATCAAAAATACTTGAAGAACAAAAAGAAAATGCAATAAAGAGATATGAATATTATAAGAAAGTAAGTGAGTAATCACTTATTTTTTGTATAAAAAAAGCGGAGACTCCCGAAGGAATCTCCTAAAAGAATAAAAAGGGGTTGACTAGTGTGATACTAGCACCAATTCGCCTTCTTTAAGTGAATTGGTGATTACTATCTTAATCGAAAAAGTGTAATTTGTCAAGCGATTTTTTAAAATTTCTGATATAATATTTACGGAGGTTAAAATGAACTTAGAATTATTACCAAAAGTAGGCCCAAAAACTATAAATATATTAAATAGAATTAATATAAATACAGTTGAAGATTTATTAACATATTATCCATACCGTTATAATATTATTAAATTTATAAATATTGAAGATGCTGATGATACAATGACTTATTATATTAAAGCAAAAATTTTAAGTGTGCCAAAAGTATCATATATCAAAAGAAATTTTAATAAATTAGATTTTTTTGCAACAAATAATAATCATGAATTTAAAGTTACTATATTTAATAGATCATTTTTAAAAAGAAATCTAACTGTGGATAAAGAAATAGTTTTAATTGGTAAATATTCTAAAATAAAAAATGTATTTACTGCTAATGATATAAAATTTAATGTTGATGAAGAAAGAATTGAACCTATTTATCATTTAACCGAAGGCATTAAAAATTCAGGTTTAGAAAATATTATAAATAGTGCCTTATCAACTAAAATATCTTTAAGTGATAATATACCAAATTATTTAAATGAAAAGTATAAACTATTAACAAAGGATGATGCCATAAGAAAAATACATCAACCAAAAACAATCAACGATATAAAACAAAGTGAATTAAAACTTATTTACGAAGAGTTATTTACATATATGTTTAAAATTAATTATTTAAAAAGTATAAATAAAATATCTAAAGGACTACCAAAAGAATTTAATGACAATGATATCCAAGATTTTTTAGCAAGTTTAAATTTTTTATTAACTAAAGATCAATTATCAACTATTGAAGATATTTTAAAAGATATGAAAGAAAGCAAAAGGATGAATAGGTTAGTACTCGGAGATGTTGGTTCGGGAAAAACTATCGTAGCAATTGTTGCCATTTTAGCAAACTTTCTATCTGGATATCAATCCACATTTATGGCACCAACTGAAATTTTAGCCAAACAACATTATGAGTCTATTAAAGAATACTTTAAAGAATATGATATAAACATCAGTTTATTAACAGGAAGTATTACCAAAAAACAAAAAGAAAATATTTATAATCAAATAACAAATGGAGAAATAGATTTAGTTATAGGTACACATGCTTTATTAAATGATAATTTAAATTTTAAAAATTTAGGGCTAGTAATTACCGATGAACAACATAGATTCGGAGTAAACCAAAGAAACTTATTACAAAATAAAGGGTTAAATGGCGAAGCAGATGTATTATATTTATCAGCAACACCAATACCTAGAACTTACGCATTAACTATTTATGGTGACTTAGATTTATCGCAAATAAAGACTAAACCAAATATTAGAAAAGAAATAATAACTAAAATAGCAGATGAAAAAAACATTAAAGAAGTATTATTAAAAATGTATGAAGAATTAAAACTTAATCATCAAATATTTGTTGTTTCTCCATTAATAGAACAAAATGATGAACTAAATTTAAATAGTGTAATGGAACTAAAAGAAAAATTAAATAAAGCTTTCAATAATAAAGTAAGAATCGAAATATTACATGGAAAATTAAAACAAAAAGAAAAAGATGAATTAATGAAAGGGTTTGCAGAAAATAAAATAAATATTTTAATATCTACGACAGTTATTGAAGTTGGTATTGATATTCCCAATGCAACAATGATGGTTATATATAATGCCGAAAGATTTGGGCTAGCAACACTTCACCAACTACGTGGTAGAGTAGGAAGAAGTGGTATTCAAAGTTATTGTTATTTAGTAACTAATTCTTTTAACAATGAAAGACTAAAAGTAATGGAAGAATCATCTGATGGCTTCTATATTGCAGAAAAGGACTTTGAACAAAGGGGACAAGGCGATTTGTTCGGGGTTAAACAAAGTGGAGATATGTCATTTAAAATTGCTAATCTAAAAAGAGATTTTAATATATTATCTCAAGCTAATATTGATGCTAAAGAATTTTTAGATAATAAATCTTATCTAAATTATGAATATTATACTAAAATTATAAAAGAAATAGATTTCTTAGATTAACAAAAAGAGCTTACCTAGATGTAAACTCTTCTTTTGTTTTTAAATTATCTTTAACATAAATCCAATATCTATATTCCATAATACCTTCATGCATAGATGGTACTAGTGTATCAGACTTTCCAATAAACTTATTCATTGTTCTTTTAGATGCTATATTATTTTCGCGACATGTAACCAAAGCATTTTCAATTCCCAGTTTATCAAATTCATTTAATAATAAATCTAACAAAGTGGTAGCATATCCTTTTTTTCTTTCACTAGGTCTAATGGCATAGCCAACATTTCCTCCAATTTCAAATAATTTTCCTTTAAGTTCATGTCTTACATTTGCTGCACCATATATTTTTCCAAATTCATCAGTTAAAACATATGAAGTTTGATTAGCCCAATTTGGATTAGTATCACTAATATGTTTGTTTTTTTCTAATGAATTAAAAAACTCTTCAAAAGAATGATCTAATATGTTTTGAAAATTATTTATTCCTTCAAAAAGATATTCATCATTTGCATTTTGAAATTCCTTTGCCATACTTTCTAGTTCTTGCCTATCATCTTTAGTTATTTCTCTTACTAAAAAACTCATATTATCACTTCCTTAACATTTAGTTATTAATATGATATCATATTAAATGAGATTATGAAAGAATCAACTTAATTTATTTATAATGATTATTTTTTAACTGTACATTTATATATTAAAAACGGAGCCTTTCGGCTCCTTCAGGGGGTTTTGGTTGATCTCTTCACATTGAGATTCGTAAGAGAGATCAGGTTATTAGCATGACTTGTATCATGCTAGTATAATCTTAATATTTTTTTTAAGGTTTGTCAATAAGTTTTTCATAATTTGACAAATATTTCATCTAATAATATAATTTGCTTGTAAAGACAATTGATAAAGTCAATATAAAAAATATGAAAGGAAATAAATTATTATAGTGAATATAAAAATATAATTTCACAATAATAATAACTCATGAAAAATGATATTAAATGTAAGTGGTAGAACAGATATTATAGCATTTTACGAAAATTGGTTAATTAAAAGAGTAGAAGCAGGTTTTGTGGATGTAAGAAATCCTTATAATCCTAAGTTAGTAAATAGAATTAACTTTTCAGATGTTGATTTAATTTTATTTTGTACTAAAAATCCAATACCAATATTAAATGATTTAAACAAAATTAAAATTCCATATTTATTTCAAATAACAATAACACCATATAAAAGAGATATTGAACCGAACGTTCCTTCAAAAAAAGAAGTTATTGAAGCTGTAAAAAAAATATCAAAAGCAATTGGCAAAGAAAACGTTTCTGTAAGATACGATCCAATATTCTTAAGTGAAAAATATAACATTGATTATCATATTAAAGCATTTAAAAAATTGTGTATGTTACTAAATGGATATGTAGAAACTATAATTGTGTCATTTCTAGATGAATATAAAAATGTTTTAAAGAACAAAAATGTGTTACAGTATCGTAAATTTACAGAAGAAGATTATAAAATAATTGGAAAAAATTTTAGTAAAATAGCAAAACTCAACAATATGAAAGTTCAAACTTGTTTTGAAGAGCGAAATCTTACAGAATATGGTTTTACAAAAGGGGAATGTTTATCACATGAACTTGCATATAGATTAACAGGTAAAAAGTATAAAAGTTGGAAAGCAAGAAAATGTAACTGTGTAGAGATGGTTGACATTGGTGTATATAATTCCTGTAAACATTTTTGTAAATATTGTTATGCTAACTATGATGAAAAGATAGTTAATAATAATTTTAAAAATCATGATGTAAATTCTTCACTACTCATAGGAAATGTAAAGAAGGATGATATTATAAAGACAAGAAAATAATAAAATGCACTTAAAAGTTGATAGAATAATTAGACAATTTATAATATAATTATTTTGTAAAAAGAAAGGGTGTATTTATGAAATTTGGTGAAAACTTAAAAAATATTAGAAAGTCAAAAAATATATCTCAAGAATATCTAGCAGAAAAACTTGGAGTATCAAGACAAAGCGTTTCAAAGTGGGAAACCGGAGAAAATTTTCCAAGTATGAATAATATAATGTGTCTTTGTGAAATATTTAAATGTAAAATCAATGATTTGGTACATGAAGACTTTACAGACATAGAATCTTTAGATAGTGAAATAAAAGAAAGTGTAGTTAAATTTAAAAAGAAAAAGCAAATAAAAGTGAAGTTAATAAGCAAAATTATATATATAATGGCAAACATAGTAAATAAGATATTTATTGGTGTAGCTGTTTTAATAAGCATAATGATCTTAGCTTTGCCATTCATAGGTAAATCTGCCAGAATTAGTGGAACAGACTTACTAATATCTAATGTCAAAGTTGCTAGTATTACAACATATGGAGAACTAGCTTATGAATATATAAATAATCATTCTTTTGATGAAATAATATTCCATGCCGAAATACTACTAGTTGGAAGTTTAATTAGCATAGTATGTATAGCTAAAGTATTTGAAAATTTGTATAAATTGTTCTTTAATATTCATAATGGAGATACACCATTTACTTTAGATAACATTAATCGTATTAAAAAAATATCATTCTTTATAATATTTTATATTGTATTTAGTTTTATATATGGGGTAATGTGTAGTATACTAATGGAATTAAATCTAGGAGCTGAATTAGAACTAACAGATATAGCCTACGCATTAATTATTTATAGTATTTCCTTTATATTTGAATATGGATATGAACTTCAAATAGATAGTAAAGGCAAAATGTATGAAAATTAATTTGACAAATGTACTCGTTAAGTGTTAAAATATAGCTCAAAACGGGGGTTTTAAAATGGATGTTAATACATTTTTCTTACTTTATGGAGGTATTAAAGCATATACAATGTTTTTATCTGATTGTTTTATGGGGAACTCTAAAGTAAGTGATTTCATATTAAAAGAAGATTATTTTTACATGGCTAAATTCAGTTTAGCAATGTGTAGTTTATTTGTTGTTAAGGAAGAATTAATCGAAGGATCAAAAAACAATTTTATTTGTAAAACTATTGATGAAGGAATCTTAAATTGTGTTAAAGAAGTTGCCGTTCAAACAAAAGATGGTTTTGAAATTGATGGAGTAATATTTAAAAATCCAGAAGAAATTGTTGGTTTAATTAGAAATAAACTAGCACATGGAGAATTTATTATAGATTTAGAAAACAAGAAAATTTCATTTAAACTTGAAAATTGTATGATGTCACTTGGAATGTCAAGTGTTATTAACATGATTTCTAAATCCATAGATTGTTATTATTTAAACTCATCTAATACCGAATATAAAAATGATATTGTAGTAATGAATAAGCCTGATAAAAATAGAACTAAGTCATTAAAAACTAAAAGTGAAATTAAAGGTTTTTTAAGAACATTTAGTAAAATGAGCTTTAGTTTTGAAAAACATGATGGTGGAGCTTTAAATGATGAAATAATTAAAATAGCTGATGGTTTGGTTACCAGTGCTTATGAAGCAAATTCTTCTATAGGATTACTAGTGCAAGCTAAAAAGAAATTTGCTAATCAAGGTTACTCTTTTGATTGGGAAAAAACTCCCTTAAAAGAAGATTTAATCGAAGAAATAACTGATTATGTTTATTATAACTACCCTAAAAATATGCCTTATGAACATCAAATAAGATTTATGAAAAAAGATTTAGAGAGTAGACTTAATCCCAAAAAACATTTGGTAGAATCACTAAAAAAGAATATGATAATACTTCAAATTGCTTATGAAAATCAAACAGTTAATTATGGAAAAGTTCTTGAAGAATATAAAAATGTATGTAGTTATGATACAATTGGATTAGAAGAGTTAGCAACAACATCATTTGCTCTTTTTGAAGCCATATTCTCTTATGGAAATGATAAGTTTTTAGAAAATAGTAATGAATATACATTTATACCAAGTGATGGTTTAGATTATAGCACTCTTGATTTAAGCCCTATAAATGTTTTATATATAAATAAGGATAACGGCATTAAAAATAGTATTTTAATAGAACTAGCAAGTAAGAAAAAGAAAATTACAGAAATGGATGCTAAAATTTCTAAAAATGAACAAAGTCTATTACAAGTAACTAAAAACGGTAATTTAAAAGCTAAATCAATTTTACAAAGTAATTTAAAAAAATCATATCAAGAAAGAGATAAAATTTATGAAGAATTAAAAACTTTACTAATAAGATTAAATGAAATAAATCTTTATGAAAATTTTAATGAAAATCACTTAAGAAATAAGGCAATAATTAATGGTATAAGAAATAGTATTTCTCATGGCAATTATAAAATAAAAACCGTCGAAAACCGTATAGATAAAATAGTTTTTGAAGATATTTATGAAGGTGTTTTAACATTTAAATGTGAAGTTTCAATAACGGACTTTATCAACATGATTTATAGAAATGAAGAAGCAATTAAAGAATTCTTAAAAAAAGATGAAACGCTAAGAAGAATATTAATATAAAGTGGATAAAACCACTTTTTTTTGTTAAGAATAAAAATGTGATAATCATGGTATTAAAAGATTTAATTATAGAAATTTTATTTTTATTAGTAATTATTTTATATTTATTTAAAAAGAAAAAATACTTATTACTTATTCCATTTATATTGTGTTTTATTCATATTATGAAAACAGTCTGTACAAGGTTCAGATTATCAAAAAACAATATATTGCGGCGATATGAATGAGAAAAAGAATAAAACACTATATGTAGTTTTCGTTTTGCAAAAACAGCCAAAACGGCTCCTGTTTTTGCAAAAAAAGGGGAGAGCAAAGCACAAAAAGTGGCGTGTAGTGG
>ENA-ORNY01000712-ORNY01000712.1-human-gut-metagenome-genome-assembly--contig:-NODE-712-length-21506-cov-9.907883_pt1 | contig 21506 bp, 10 predicted proteins | sample MGYA00242122_ERZ509036 | MGnify/ENA primary metagenome ERZ509036 (study PRJEB26280, sample SAMEA2338696) | human gut metagenome | biome: human gut; feature: human-associated habitat; material: faeces... | reverse complement strand
AGGCAGGCGTGTAGGTTCGCTCGGTTTTACCCTCCACGACACGTTCGAGCGTCGTATAGTCTGCTTTTGTCTGTCCCTCTTTATCGCGCAGGACGCGGAGTGTGCCGGGCGTGTAGTTATCCAGGAAGTAAATGTAGTTGTAATTGTCGTAGCCTGTGGTGAGAAGGCCGCTCGTCTGCGGATAGCCCTGCGTGTCCGCACGGTACGCAATGGACATCGCGCCGCTGAGGTCAATTACTGTAATGCTATGGCCGGAGTATTCCGTGAACTGTCCGCTGCCGCAGACACCGATATAGGCGCGGCCATTTGCAATGACGGGCGTAGACGTACTCATACCGCCGATAGGCAGCTCCGCACGGTCTGTCAGCCTCCATGCGCCGTCCGTATCCTTCTGTACCCGCACACGGTAGAAATAGCTGCCCTTGGAATCAAAGTAGAAGGCGTTTGTGGCTTCATCGTAGCAGATGGTGCTTCGGATGTCGCCCGCAAAGCCTGTCATGGAATCCAGCAGCTTGCCGCTCATCGGGTCCAGCAGCAGGACATTGGCTGTCTTGCTTGTATAGCCGCTTTTGCCATCATCTGTACCAACAAGCACATAGTCCCTGCATACATATGCACCGGCCCAATAGAAGCCGCCCTTCTGCACATACCGCCACGTCGGAGCCTTCGCTTCCTTTGCTTCGCCGGGGTCTTCGTCGGTCAGAGAGATGCAGACAAAGCTGGCGTTCTTTATCTCGCTGTTCCAGAAGCCTGTATAGGCATAACCGTCTGATACGGTGATCGGGCAATTTGGCTGTCCGCCGAGCGGATCTGTGTAAAGCCAGAGAGATTTCAGCGTATCTGCGTTGAATGCCTGAATCCGTCCATTGGAAAGCCCGACAAGGATCATGCCCTCGGCATACGTCGAATTATTGATCGCAAAGCTGGACGTACCTGCCATTGTACCCTCGCATAGAACTGCGCCGGTGTCCTTGTCGATCTTTAGAATTCTCGTTCCGGCATAAGCAATCAGATTACCACCGACCAGAATCGGATTGCCGACTGCACCTTCACTGTAGCCATCGCCGACTTTGCTTGCCCAATAGAGTGTGCCGCTCTCCGCCGCAAACGGGATTTTTGCCCTCGTTACGCCATTATTTGTGTTGGCTGTGCCGGTCATATTGCCGTTTGCGTCATACGCCGTGCCGCGGAAATCCGCCCATCCGGACGGAATGTTCGGATCAATGTCCGGATTCTTGTCTGCGGTTTTCAGCTGCAGAGAAATGACGGTATTGTCGGCAACAGGATATGACTGTTCCGGCTCAAAGCGTTCCGTCTTATCTGTCTGCTGCATCATGCCAAAATGCAGGGTCATACTCCCGTTGTCGCCGGCTTCCAGCTGGATCGCTCCGCTTCGCCCGGCAAAGCCGTATTTTGTCAGACTATAGAGATAGGTGAACCCCGTCGAGAACGCATATCTGCCTTCGCTGTCCGGCCAGAGACGCACACCGCTGGCTTTTTCATAGATGTAAAGCATCGCCCCCTCCGGCGCAAGAGAAAACTTCACCGCGGTACCTGCCGCCTTGTTGACGGTAACGGTATAGTCGGTCGCGTCGTTAAGGTTCGCCTGATCCTTTACTGTGATCGTGATACTCTGCGTATCAGCCGCTCCGCTGAGTGCGACGGAAACCGCTTTGCCCGCCTGCACACTTTCATTGTTGACCAGCAGCGCGTAGCCGCTGTCCGTTTCGCCGTACCGGGGGCCGTTTCTTGTTCCAAGCGTCAGCTCCAGCGCTGTCGCCATCTCCGGAACCGTAATGATATATGCCTTCTGCGAGGAAAGGAAGCCGGTTCCGTTTTCTCCATAATGGAGGATCACCGGACTGCCGCCGTAGGTGATCGTCATACTGTTCAAGGACAGCCCGCGCTTCAGCGTCACAACATAGTCCGCAGAATAGGTAATGTTTTTTGTGCCGCTGGCAGTACCTGCTTTGGATGCTGTGAACGTCAGCGTATTTCCATAGACGTTTCCAAACAGGATCGCATCGGTAAGCTCTTTTCCCTCTGCGCTTGTTCTCGCAACGTCCTGCACAGTTTGCCATGTGCCGTCCGTGTTCGTATCTGTGATAGAGCAGTAGCGAAGCGTACATGCAGCGCCGTCTGCCGGATCTGCCCAGACCGCAAGCCGTCCCTGATTGTCCGGAACGACCGCCGTATAGCTGTGCGTTTCTGATGTAAACTCCTGTCCAAAATCAAGTGCTTCGATCGGAAGCGACGATCTCAGGCCGACATAGAGCGCACTCAGGCTCGGAATCTGCGCCTGCGGAATGGAGACGGTGAATTCTGCATTCTCATCATTCAGCGTAAACGTTTCTTCCGCATGATAATAGGTGTCCTTCGTCGCATAGTAGGTATATTCTTCACCGTTTACCAGCGTATAAATGTATTTGTTCCCAGCTTCTCGGCGCGACTGTAGGATCTCTCCGTTTCCGTTTTTCATGACGATGTCCATGTTCCCATCCGCCAGCGTCACCGTCACCTTTTTCCCTTCGCCGCGCTGGACGATGAGCGTATATTCCGTCCGATAGCGCCCGCTTGTCACGAGAACAGGGATATTTTGCGTTTCCTTCGTCTGATCGACCGGCACAGAAACATATGCGTCTGTCAGCTGCGTCCCGTTCACATACACGGAATAGGACTGCACCGTCGGCGTCGGATAGATCTTGAGGCTTTCTTCCGTGTTGAGTACCTTATAGGTATAGGTAAACGTCTGATTGGAAAAGCGCTCGTTTGCCGCCGGTTTATTTCCGGACGCGCCCTCCATCCGTAGCGCAGACAGCGTCGGCTTTCGGCCCAGCCGCAGCGTGAGCTCCTCATGCAGCATATAGCTGCCGGACTCGGCGCTCACCCGGAACAAGATCTCATTTCCGTTTGCGCCGCGCGTCAGCACACCATATAGCGGCTCCCGCTTCGATCCATCTGTAACGCGGCTGCTGATCTCGGTACCTGCCGTATTTGTATAAATCGCAGAAATGGCAGCGCCGTCTGGAACAGAATCGGTCAGCGTCACATACGGATATAACGGGCCGGTGAAGGTGTCGAGGATAGCGGCTGCAAAAGCGTGCGCACCATCGTCCGCCAGCACAAGCGGTTTATAATTTGTTTCCTTATAGCCGCTGACCTCCGAAATCGCGAAGGCTTCTTCGTTGATCCATTCTGCAGTTGGGATCGACGGAAGGCCGCTGATCGTCAGCGCCGTTCTATTGACTGTCAGTTCGCCCGTGACCGACTTGTTATCCCTGCGAATGCAAAACGTATAATTGCCGTTCGGCAGGCGCAGTTTTCCGCTTGTCTCGGCATAAAACTGCTTTCCAAATGAGTTTGCCGCCGAAATGGTATAATCGGTGCCGGTAAACTGTGAAAACGAGACCTCGTATGTCGTCTGCTGCCCCGCTTCATAGTCCGTGATTGCCTTTGTGATTTCTTCGGCATAGCTTTTTGCTGTGTCGCTGTCAATACCGAGGTAATTGTCATACGCTTTCTGGTAAGCCGCCGACGCAGCGCTTCGCACGTCGGCGGGCTTATCCAGATACCCGGCCATGACCTGCATCAGCGTTTGCAGCCCTGCCGTTATTGCGCTCTGCTCCGATTCGGTGAAACGGAAGTACGTCACGGAGGCTGCCGCATGGTCAAGCGTCACACCGGACGGCACACTGCTATACCGATAGTTACCGGTTACATTCTCGATGGTGGTAACAAAGCCATCGCCGCCGTCCATCCCAAAGCGATATTGGCTGGCGTTCAGCGCCTGCCATATTGTCTGCCCGTCCTGATAGGAGATCTTCACGGGCGCAATCAGCAGCCTTCCTTCCGCCTCGGCAGAGAAATAAAAGAAGTTCTCACCGTCTGCGGACTGCGCGGCAGGAAGAGCTCCCGCCGCGGTGTCTTCCACCTTTGCGTCTTCCGCAGGCGCGGCGTCCACGGTATTCTCCGCTTCGACCTGCTCTGCATCCGCTGCCAGCACGCTGAGCGGCAGGCAGGACAGGAGCATCGCCAGCAGGAGCAATGCTGCGGTCATTCGTTTCAGTTTCATCAAGATTCCTCCCATCAGTACAGGCAATCCAGCCATTTCAGCCGCAGCTTTTTCGGCCAGTTCGTGTGGGTTTTCAGTTTTTCCAGCGTCGCGTCGTGGAACGTGTGCATTTCGGCAAGCTGTTCCGGCGTGATCGCACGGCTGGAAAACAGCGCCTGTGCGTTATACATGGTCATATCGTGCAGCTTCGCGGCGTACTCCTCTCCAAGCTGCTCCTTTGCCGTTTCACAAAGCTCCAGCATGGAACCCGTGCCGCGCTTGAGGCCCAGTGCGGCCAGCAGCGATGCGCAGTCTGTAAACAGGCAGGCGGCTGCGGCGGACGGGTCTTCCTGCGTGAATGCTTCGTTTCGCTTTTTGAGGATGACCTCGTGACGGATGATGATAGCCGCAAGCAGCAGAAGCAGCAGCGCGGCAACAAGGATGATCCAAAACGCAGGCTTGTGGAGAAGCCCGGTGCGCTGGCCGCCGTCCGGGGTGTTGTCCTCCGAGTTGTCCGGCTCTGCATCGTCCTGTTCCAGCTCCTGACCCTCTGTTACGCGCGGGCCGTCGCCGTTGCCTTCCTTGCCTGCGCCGACCGGCTTGATGCCGCTCTCGGTCTGCTCGGCGGAGAGGTCTTCAAGGCCCGGTGTCAGCGCCAGGGGCAGCCAGCCGATGCCGTCCTGATACACTTCCACCCATGCGCCCGCGGCGCTTGCGTCCACGTTCACCGGCTCGTTTTCTGCGGTCTTGACCGTATAGCCCTCGACATAGCGGGCAGGGATGCCGTAATAGCGGAGCGCCAGCGCGGCAACAGTCGCGTACTGATACGTTGTGCCGTCCGCGGTATCCGCCAGCGGCAGCGCGATATCACCGCTTCCGTCGAAGCAGCTCTCCAAAAAGGCCAGCGCAGCCGTCTGCGCCTGCTCTTTCGTCAGGCTGTCTGCCGGGCCGTAGCTTTCGCAGCATCGATCCAGCACTGCGCCAAGCTGCGCGCGGAACTCTGCAGGCACGGTCAGCGCGTAGGAATATACAAATTCGCGGTACGCGCTTTCCATCTGTAAGTACGATCTCACGCCGTCCGACGTGTCATTTTGCAAAAAGTCCAGAAGCTCCGGCAGAATCGTCTGTGCGTCCGAAACTGTCTCGTAGGAATAGCCGCGCTCACCGCGCAGACCGTTTGTTTCAAGCGTAGAGGGCTGAATTTTGTTTTTCGTCAAGCCTGCGCGTTCCGGCAGCACCGTACACGGCTCATAGCGATACAGGCTGCACCCGGCAAGGTTCTGGACACTGACGCTGCCGGACTGATAATTGCCCATCAGCCGCGCAGCCGTTGCCAACTGGCTCTGCGGATAGAAGCCGGACTGATGCAGCCAGTAAAAGAGGTCTTTTTCCTCTGCGGCAGTCTGCGCGTCCAGCGCAGACCATACTTCATTTTCGTATGTATCGCCGACGAAGCCGCGCAGATAGAGCGTCTGCGCCGTGTCCGCCGTGACGGACAGAATGGTGTCCGTACTCTCCGCCTTCACGACCGGTTCGGGCAGATCGCCCTCCGGCAGAATCTCTTCCGCTTTTTCGTAGCGCCAGTGATGCAAAGCGTCCTTCGCATTTTGTGAAAGGGTCTGCATCGTGCCTGTTTGCAGGGAAATTGCAGCTATGCCCGCAACGATCACGCCCACGAGCAGGAAGCTCGCCGCCGAGACGGCGTTTTTGTTTTTCTGCCATGTCAGCATCAGCAGAGCAATCGCTGCCGCAGCAAGGAGCATAATGCCCGGCTGCACAAACGCCGCTGCTACACTCAAGGCTGCCAGCAAAACTGCTGTCAATGTCGGTACGCGCGAGAGCGCGACACTCACCATCGCAAGCAGAATACCTGCCACGATCCCGGCCAGCCAAAGGCCGGTGTCGTCCGTTTCGGCAAGCGGCAGGAGGATGCCTTTTTCCGCTGCCCAAAGGTCACGCAGCGTATTCCATGCCGCGCCGAAGCCGTTCAGGAGCGGATTCCGCGCGAACAGGACAACGAGCAGCAAAGCCGCCAGCAGAATGGGGAACAGCAGCTTCGTTTTTCTGAAATGTCGGATAACCGCAGCAGCGATGCAGGTCAGAATACCTGCCCCAAGCAGCCAGAGCATTGCAGAAAAGCCGCTTACCGTGTAGAAAATCGCGGCAAGCGCGAGGAAAATCAGGAAAGCAGACAGCAGTTCCAGCAGCGTTTGACCGCGTGTGGACTGCGTCTCGCGGCAGATTCCGGCACGCAGGCCGGTATTTCTTTTGTTCTTCATAGCCTGCCCTCCTTACAGTTCCAGCTCGGAGAGCTGCGCAGCGTAATCCTTCTCATTGAACCGCTCGCCGCAGATAAGCGCGGTCAGCCGCCCGATGGACGAAAGCTGCTCCGTTTCCGCCTGCTGTTCACCGGAAACGTAAATCAGATGCGACCAGCTTCCGGCAGGTACCTCTTGGAGAAGCAGCGACGCACCGCTGACGCCGGTTGCCGCCTTCGCCGTAAACAGGCGCGGCAGCAGGCCGATGAGGTCGTCCATATCTCGGATCTGCTGGAACACGCAGCGGCCCATGTCACCCTCGTTCCAGCCGACCGTGAACTGGACGGACTGGGAAAGCAGATTCCGGCAAACGGAAACGACGATCTCGGCTTCTGCATCCGTTCTGTCTACCGTTGGATTTTCTTCCGTGCGCTCCCAGAATACCGCGGCAGAGCGCGTGATGGGCAGCGACGGATCTTTTACAATAAGCTTGCCATATTTGTGACTGAGCTTCCAGTGGACTTGCCGCTGGCTGTCGCCGGGGACGTAGTCACGGATCTGGAACATCTCGGACAGATCATAGCCGGGACGCTCGTTGGAATAATCCTCGGTATCGTCGATGTGCGCCGCGGTAGGAGAGATCACCAGCGTCTGCAAAAACGTATCCGGCTGCACGACGCAGGCGCTGTGCGCGTCAGGCTGCGTTTTCACGCCGATGAGGCCGAAGCAGTCATACAGGCGGGCAGATTCCACGTTCAGGCGAACACGGCCGCACCACGGGCTTTGCAGAGAAATCTTCATCGACCGCTTGCTTTTCGGCCAGATGCCGCTGCTCACATTTACGGTCTGCGGCTCACCGTTCAGCTGGTTCTCCAAGCGCACACGGCAGGAAATCTGGCAAATTGGGAAAACAGTCGGGTTCTGCACGGTCAGCTCTGCCGTGCCGCCCTCGCCCTTGCGGAGATTCACAGGCAGCCCGACCGCCAGCTTCAGCTTTTTCGCCGCGTACAGGTTGACCGGCAGGCACAAAAGCGGCAGCAGCACCATGCAGGCGGCGAGGCCGAGCGCGATGGGGCTGGCTGTCTGGACGACGAGGACGAGAAGCCCCAGCGTCAGCAGCAGCCAGACGAATTTTCGTACTATTTTCATTTTTTCAGCACCGGCATATCCGTCGTCTTGAGAATTTCAGCCAGCACGGTTTCCGGCTTTTCCTCCATCATGCGGGCCTTGCTGTTGAGCATCAGTCTATGGGCACAGACATCCGGGAAGATCGCGGCCACGTCCTCCGGCATCACGAAATCACGGCCATGGAGGTACGCATACGCCTTTGCCATCCGGCAGACCGCCAGCGCACCGCGCGGGCTGACGCCGAGCGCGACCTGCGGATGGGTGCGGGTCTTTTCCACGAGCGTGGTCACATAGTCCAGAACGGCGTCGCGCATATCCACTTTTCGCACGGCCTGCACCAGTCCCAGCAATTCTTCCTTGTTGACCACGGCATATGCCCGGTCAAGGGGATTATCCACATGACGGTCGCGGAGAATGTTGACGCTGCTCTTATGATCGGGGTAGCCCATGCTGACGCGGATGAGGAAACGGTCAAGCTGGGAATTGGGCAGCATCGTCGTACCGGCAGACCCGACCGGGTTCTGCGTGGCGAGAACGATAAACGGGTCAGGGAGGGCATACGTCTTACCATCGACCGTGACCTTGTGCTCCTCCATCGCTTCGAGCAGCGCGGACTGCGTCTTGCTGGAGGTACGGTTGATCTCATCCGCCAGCAGCAGGTTTGTCATGATCGCGCCGGGCTTGTAGACAAACTCGTCCGCCTTTTTGTCATAGACCGAGAAGCCGATGATATCCGACGGCACGGTGTCCGACGTGAACTGCACGCGGCGGGTCTCCAAGCCCAGAACCTTTGCAAAAGCCATGGCCGTCGTGGTCTTGCCGACACCCGGCACGTCCTCCATGAGCACATGCCCCTGCGCCAGAATGGCCATTAAAATTTTCTCGACAATTTCGTTCTTGCCGACGATAACGGACTCGATCTCCTGTAAAATCTCGTTGATTTTTGTATTCATAGCAAGCTGCTCCTATTCGTTATTTTTATGTCGTTATCCTTCTCCGCCGGTGTCTCCGCTGCCAGAGCCGCCGCCGGAATCATCTCCGCCGTCGCCGTCTCCACCGGGATTGCCGCCGCTTCCGCCGCCGTCTTCATCCCCGCCCGGATTCGGGTCCGGGGTGGGGTCAGGGTCAGTCGGCGGCGTGTAGGTCTGGTCTATTGCGCCGCAGGCGCAGATGCCCTCAACATAGGTGTGTGCCTCGGATTCGACCAGTTCTTTCTGGCAGACACTGCATATCACTTTATGTGTCGTGCCATCGTTGTTGTTCACATATTGCTTATGATCCTCGCAGACGTGACTGCCGTACCCGCAGACCGAGCAGGCACCGTTTTCGCCCTTCTGGTCGTGCGTCTGCTTGACAGACAATCCGCAATCTTTGCAGTAGAGCGTATGTCCGTCCGCATCTACTTCGGAGCCATCCCAGCGGAACTCACCGATACCATTGCAGGCGCTCATATGCAGCATCTTGCACTTATCGCATACCCAGTCGTATTCGCCTTCTACATAGTGGTGCTCCGCTTCATTGATATGCGTACCGCAGTTTTTGCACTTCTGATAATGTTTTGCACCGTCAGAATACCAGACGTCCCCGATTTCATGCTCCAGCGGTTCAGGTTCTTCTGTCTCCCGCTTTGCATGGCAATCCTGGCATTCATCCGTTCGGATACCGCCGTGTTCACAGCTTGCTGTGTTGCTGATTTCCTTCCAGATATGCGGTTCTTCCTTTTTGTATCCGCAGTCGTGCTGGCATGTGATGATGTGTACCTCGGAATTTTCTTCGCTCGTGTATTGAAGCACGTGCGGCGCGGGATCGCCAACATTCTTTCCGCAGTCCCCGCAGACCAGCGCGCAGGTTCCGTTCTCCTGATCGACATACTTCTGGTGATTCTTCGGGTGCGTACAGGGATTCTCCAAGCCGCAGCGCTTGCAGATCTGTTTTGTTATACCGTCCGTTGTAACAGCTTGCAGATCGTGGTGCGGTTCTTCGGACCAGCGCCCGCCGCCGTAGTAGGTCACGCAGTAGCCGACAGAGTTTCCGCGCCCCTGTCCATTTCCGATATCCCAGCCATAGGCCAGCGTGTAGCGCAGCGTCAGTGTATCTCCCGGCTTTAGGTCGGCCTTATCCATGCCGTAGGACGGATAAGTTCCGTTAATTTCATATTCCCAGCCGGAACCTTCCGTGAAATCCAATTCACCGAGACTGCTGCTTGCGTCATTCAGGCTCAGGCTGTTGCGGTAGATGCAGCGCCAGAGAATGTCCAGATTCGTGCCTTCGCCAAACTGCGCGTCAATTCTGGCAAAGTTCTCCGCCTCCGTACCGCTCCATGAGCCGCTGATCGCATTGGCGCGCATACCAAGTCCGCTTGTATCGTCCAGACTTCTCAGGTAGAAATCAGGGCCGAACGGATCGTTGCACTCCGCGCGCCAGCCGAGGCTTCGTTCAGCCGTTCCGAATGGCTCCGGCGCCGTATAGCCCCAGACCGCTTTTGCAACTGCGCAGGACGCCGGTTCGCCGGCAAGGACATCACAGGTGATGGACGAAGAACCGAGTCCGACGACGCCCATGTCGATCACGATCGTCGCCTCGCCGAGCTTTTCGCCGCTGCTTGCGCGTTCGCCGCGAAGCAGGATCGTTTTCTCGCCTTTATTGCCGAATGCATCCTCGGCACTGATCACAAGCGTATGCTCGTTTGTGTCTCCCTTTTCCGGATTACTCGGCGTCACCTTGAACTGCTGCCAGCTTCCGCCCGCAACGCCGGTAAAGATGCACGCTTCATCATCCATCTTTACACTCAGCTTGGTGTCCGTGCCGGTATACAGGATATACGTTTTGTTCTGCTCGGCATCCTCGCTCCAAGCGCGGAGCTTAAAGGTCAGCATCTGTCCGTTTGCGACGCTTTCGACACCCTCCAGATCGCACTCGATCTTTACCTCCTGATCACCGCGGTGCTTATACGGGACGCTGATGATAAACGTGTATTCTTCGCCCGCGCCAGAGGCTTTGATGGTAAACGTATTTTCGCCCGTTTTTCCATCCTCGGCCAGAAGCAGCGTCACGCTGCCGGTGGGCGCTGTGAGCGTTTTTGTGCTGAAATCGCCTGATTGATAGCAGGTGACGGAGGTGATCTCAATGCCCGACGTGTCCTCGCCCGTGAGCCGCAGCTCGTAGCCAAGCAGCCCGTCCGTCAGCTGATCGTCATAGACATCTTCCGCATGGACGGTCTTCCTGTTTTCGCATTTCAGGACACACGGCTTCGCCGTGCCATCTTCCATAACGGTATACGCCATTTCAAGCGAAACGTCGCTCTGGTAGCGGATGGTGACCGTAAATGTGACGGTACGATCCTTGATCTTCGCAGTCACGAGAGCCGTATAGGTCGCACCGCTTTCCGTGGCATCCAGCTGCACGGAGCCGCTGTCCGTGCTCATGGCCGCCCCGTTGAAGCTGGCGCTTGTGATCTGCGCGTCCTGTGCGCTCCGACCAGTCAGACCGAGCTTATACAAAAGCTCACTGTTATTGATCTGGTTATGCTTGATGGTCAGCGCCGCGCGCTTGTCCGCATCGCAGAGAACGTTCTGCGCCGTGACGGACTTTTCGTACCATGTAAATTGCAGCTGGAGATCGAGACCATCCTCATACGTTACGACGAACGTATAGCGGATGGTCTGCCCCAGCACCTCGGCGGTCACGGCGAGATAATAGGTTTCCGTGTCCTTGCCGTCTGCGGCGGCCATCTGGATCTCGCCGGATTCCGAGAGCGTTCCGCGTTCGCCGTCCGTCGCCCAGTATTCCGCCGTGCGGATCGTTGCATCATCCGCGTTTTCGCCGAGGAATTGCAGCGTGTATGCAAAATTCCCGTCCGTCAGCGTGTCGCTTTTGACCGTGCGATTGACAGAGCCGTTGGCCGGGCAGGTAGCCTGTCCGTTGGGCTGCCATGTGAGCTGCAAATCGAGGTCAATGCCGCTCTCCAAGCGAAGTACGAACGCGAAATTCACGTCTGTCTCCACGGTTTCGCCCTTCTGGTTCTTTTGCACGGCATGGGCCTGCACGGTCAGGATATAGTTTTGAAACTCCGCGCCGTCCGGCAGCGTCATATCCAGCACGCCGCGCGTATCCGCTTCCTGCGATACGCCGTTTCCAACTGCGACCTGTACACCGGTGATCTTTGCATCTTCTGCATCGAGGCCGGTGAGGTTCAGTTCATAGCGCAGTCTGCCGCGGTCGAGCTGGGCCAGCAGGACGCGCTTGCCGACAGAGTCTCCGGGCGCGCAGACCATGGAGCTTGCCTGCGAACCGTACTTGTACCACGTCAGCAGCGCGCCGAGGTCGAGCTCCGTTTCCGGCAGATCCTCGTCTGTCTCGCCGGTGTCTCCGGCTTCCTCGCCCTCGTCGCCCTTGTTGGAATCGGTGTTTGTACCGATGGCGGCGTCAGCAAGAACCTCCTGCTGGGGCTTCGATTCCGGCTGCTGCTCCGGCTGGGTGTCCTGTCCCTGCTCCGTCTGGTTTTCCGTTTCCTCCGGGTCTGGCTGCTCCTGCTCGCCGGTCAGCTCGCTGTTTGTGCTGCCGCCTGAACCGGCTTCGCCGGTGCTTTCCGCTTCGCCGTTTCCGGCGTGGCCGGGCGCCTGTCCTGCTTGCAGGACGGTGATCTCCTGCGGCGCGGCTTGCAGGATGGGATTGTCCGGCTCGGCCGACCGCATGCCCATGAGCGGCAGACAGATACTCAGCAGCAGCGCACAGATCAGTACGCCGCAGCCAGCCTGCTGCACCCACGGGAACCTTTCAAGAAATTTTTTCATGTGTGTTCGCCCTCCGGGAAAAGGGCTTCCCCCTTAAAAAAGTCTGCATTTTGTGCAGCTTATTCGTACTTTTAAGAAGTACCCTTAAACGCACGAATAAGCCGCACGGTTCCCCACGCTTTCGCGTGGGGAACCGCCCAGCTTGGGGTGGTTATCCAATATTCAATTCAGAACGTTGGACTGCGTGTTTCATTTTGCGATTTTTTCCATGAAGCGCATGAGGATGGTCGCGACCTGTGCGCGGGTGGCGGAGCCCTGCGGGTTCAGCTTGCCGTTCGAGCCCTGAAGGAGCCCCTCGGCGACTGCCCACTGCATGGCCTCTGCCGCATATCCGCTGACCTTGTCCGCATCGGAGAAAGCGGTCAGGGCGGCGGATTTGCTCACGTCGTAACCCTTCTGCTTCGCGTAGCGGTACAGGATCGTCGCCAGCTGCTCACGGGTGATGACGCCCGGCATGTTGGTGCCGTCCGAAATGCCGTTGTCCATGGCCCACTTCTGGCCTGCCGCGTACCACGGCGTACCATTCGTGTTCACGCCCTCGACACGGGCGAGGATCGTGACGATCATGCCGCGCGTCGTATTCGCGTTCGGGCTGAAAGCATTGGAGGACGTGCCGTTCATGAGGCCCTTTTCATGGACATAATTCACAGCTTCCTCGTACCAGCTTCCAGCCGGAACATCCGTGAACGAGGAACCCGTGGTGGGCTTGTCGTTCTTCGGCTTGCTCGGCGTGACGGGGAGAACAGGCGTACCGCTGCCTTCCGTCAGCAGGTGATAGATTCTTTCCGCCTCGGCCAGCTTGTCCAGCAGCTCCTGCGGGAAGGTCTTCAGCTGATCCGCCGACAGTCTGGATACAGCTGCCTTCGCCGCATTGATCGCGTCGCCGCTATTGATGGTCACGGTACCGATGGCGTTGATCTTCTCGACAGCGTCGCTCCAGATCAGCGTATCGGCAGCCTCGATCAGCTCGTCCATCTTTCTGGTTTCCGCGACGGAGAGGCTCTCATACAGGTCAGAATTCTTCTTGATCTCCTCGTATGTACGCTGGGCGCTGCGGATCTCCTCCACATCGTCGAGCGTCGCCTCAGCCGGTCTGGGAAGCGACTTGACCGTCGCCTTGAACTCCTTGAGCTTGCGGTAGCTCTGTACCTTCTCAAGCAGCTTTTCCAGATTCTCGACAGCATCTTTATTGACCTTAGCCTGCTGCTCGGATTGCAGCTGCTTGTACGCAGCCTCTGCCGCAGCGATCTGCTTTTCGTACTTTTCGTAGTTGGTAAAGTCGATGGTGTCGGCCTGCGGGAGCTGCTTCAGCTGATCTTCGACCACCTTGTAGCTGCCGCTGGCAGAGAGCACTCTGACCACATACCACGTGCCGTCGTTCGACTGCGTGTTGCCGGCCTGATTGTTCATGGTGGGCCAGCCCTTGATGCCGCAGCCGATGTAGATCGTGTCGCCCGCGACGACGGGGATGGACTCGGTGCGCTTGTAGAAGCTGCTGCCCTCGGTGTTGGACGTGACCTTTTCGTTCAGGAACGTCTTCACGAGGAAGTTCTTGTTCGCCGCCGTCGGGGTCACCGTCAGGTTCGAGCTGTCGCCGTCGATGACGAGCGTGTAGGTATAGGTGCCGCCGCGCTTACCGGGTTCAAACGTGGTGGTCAGGCGCGGGTTGCCATTGCCGTCGAACGTCAGCGATTTGAGCGTCGTGTCAGAGTTGCTCCACGTGCCGCCGACATCTTCGCCAAGACCCACGGAGGTGTACTTGATGCTGATGATATCGCCGTCCGCCAGCTTGCCGTTCTCCACGGTGAAGTTGGCAAAGCCCTCGTTGGTGAACCAGTCGTTGAGTGTACCCATCCAGCCGGACTGCTGGCCGCCGGTGAATTCGGCAAGGCTGTAATCGCCGTCGGTAATGGTGGAAAGATAGGTGATGTCGAAATCATACTTCTCGTCGCCATTGCCGCCGGTGCCGAGCCAGGTGCATTTCTTCTCCGTGAGTGCGCGGAGCAGAACGGTCATCATGGTGTCGTTTTGACCAAGCGGGTAATTCTTCCGTTCGAGCCAGTACTGATCCTCAGGTCTGTAGAAGTGTTCGAGCGCGGCTTTGTTCTCGCCCTCGGCGTTGCTGCCGTCGTTCGTGTAGTTCTGGACGCTGACGGTCACAGTACCGATCTGCGGGCCGGGGTCAAAGCCGGTCAGCTCCCAATACTCGCCTTCGTCGTATTCCCAGCCCTTGATCAGAGCGCCGGTATTAACGTCGTTGGCAGCGTTGGCCATGCTCTTGAGCACGGTTCTGCGCGCCTCGCCGACGGCTTCGACGGTCTTGGCGTTCTTGATTTCCTCAATGCCAGCTTCATATGCAGCGTAGATCTGCTCGTACTTCGGATGCTCTGTGCCGTAGCCGTCGAGCGCGGTCTTGGCTGCGGCCAGCGCGCTGTCTTTCGCAGCGGTGATCTCGTCGGCGGAGCCGCCGGCGGGAACCCACGTCACCGTGGCCACCACGTTGTCATACGGCATGGTGAAGTACTTGAAGCTCCGGAGGATACGGCTGGCCTTGACGTCCGTGCCGTAGTCCGACCAGTCAAAGGTATCAAGGCTTCGGTCGGCGATGTCTTCCTCGGCGAGACCGGAGAACGTGATGCCGCGAAGCTCGTACTCGTTGTCATTGACGTAGAAGTGCGGAACCTCGGTGGTGTTCGTGCCCTTGACCCAGTGGTCTTCGATGCGCCACGCAGCGCCGGTGTCAGTGATGGCGTAGTCGTTGCCCGGAACGAGATACGGGAAGTTTGTCTTCACGCTCGCATCCGTCAGCGGACGGCCATTCTTGTCGTCCTTGCGCGCGCCGCGAATCTGGAAGTAGGTGGCGTAGGTCGGGTTCGCGCAGAAGTAGACGTCCGTACCAACGTCGACCGTCGTCACTTCCTCGTAATTGACCTTCGTCTGGCTTGTGTTCACCTTGTTGAAGGTAAACAGCCCCGCCATCCTCGTGCCGCCGGTGGTGCCGTTCGTGCCGTCGACGACGCGGTTCTTCTGAAGCCACTCGATCATGGCTTCCAGACCCGCCTTGTCTTCTTCCGGCACAGCAGAGAGGTCATACGCCACCGTCAGCGTGTAGTTCTTCGCGCCGCCAGCTTCCAGTCCCTCGCGCGCGGCGAGAATCTCGTTGTAACGCTTCGTTTCCTGCACGCTGAGCTCGTCGCGCTGATACTGCGTCATCGCGTTGTAGTACGCTTCGAGCTGGTCGATGAGCTGAACCGCCGAGCTGTCGAGCTTCGTCAGATCTTCGGGGAAGCGCTTCATGAGCGCCCGGAAATCGGCGAGGTTCTTCGCGTTCGTGTCCGCGGCCTTGCTCTGGAGCGTCTCGATGCCCGATTTCGCGTTCAGCTGCGCCGCGTAAGCGGAAGCTGCGTCCTCAGCCGCGTCGATGCCGTCCATGCCGGTCTGGTAGAGCGTTTTGATCGTCTGCCAGTCGGCCTCCGTGAAGCACTCCTTCGGATAGTCCGGATTCTCATACGTTTTCTTGAGCTCTGCCCGCAGATCGTTCTTGATCTTCGTGAGGTCTGCCTGCGATTCATCGACCTCGGCGTAGATCAGGATCGCGCCGCCGTTGACGAACGCCGCGTCGTCACCGTCGAGGTCATAGACGTTGACCAGCTGCCAGCCTGACTGATAGACGGTCATGGTAAGCGTGCCGTCCGCGCCGGTCTTGAGCTTCGTGTCGGTCAGAACCTCGGCGTTGACCACGTCATCATAGTCGTTCACGATCATGCTGCGGAAGACGTATGCACCCGCAGTGGGCTTTGCTTCGTCATCCGTCATGTGGGCGGGCATGGCTGCCTTTGAGGTCGCCGTCAGCGTGAACGGCACGCCGACGACCGCCTTGTACGCGCCGGTGGTCTCGTCCTTCGGAAGATCCGTCGTCAGCGTCTGATAGCGGATCTTGTCGGTCACGCGGCCAAGCGCCATCGGCCAGAGGTCTTCGCTGATGTTGACCATCGTCGGCATCTGCACGCGCACAACGGTCACTTCGTCGCCGTCGTGGAGCTTAAATGCCTGATACTCGCTGGCCTGCGGGTAGTCCAGATAGTACTCGCCCGGAACAGACCAGAAAGCCAGCGTGCCGTTGACGTAGACCATCAGCTGGCTCATGGAGTTGACACGCCAGCGGTTCTCATTCTTGAAGCTGTCCGTCAGAAGATCTCCGATGGTCGTTCCGGTTGGAACAGTCAGCTTCTCGGTACGAGGGATGACACGATGCGCAAGGGCTGGCGGCTGCTTGGCAGCCAGTTCATCGGTCAGCGAAACACGCACGGTGATCTCCGACTTCGGAACGAGACTGAAATACGCCGTGCGGACTTTGTTGAACGCCTGCGACTGGAGCGCGATCTCGTCCGTGCCCATGGTAGTGGTGAACGTGCCGTGCTCCTTCGCAGTGTCCAGCGCTTCCTTGCGCGCTGCTGCGTAGTTCTGCCAGCTCTCGCTGGTGTAGTCGTCCGCGTCCAGCGTGTCGTAGTAGCCCGCGTAGAGCGCGATACCGGCAAGGGCGTTGGCGCTGCCGGGTTCAAGTGTGCTCCAGACACGAGTTTTCAGATTCTTCGCCGCGTCTTGAAGCTCTTTTACCAGCGCGTCCACAGTCTCCTGCGGATGCTTGGCGGAGCTGTTTTCCTCCGTTGCTGTGACGTTTCCTTCCGCGTCCTTCGTGAACAGACTGTCATACAGATTCTGTGCGTCCGTTCTCTTGCGGTAGAACACGGCCCAGCTGTTGGTGGAGTATTCTTTCTCAATGAGGGCACTGTAGCGCAGCAGCGTCTCATGAAGTCCTGTCGGGTTGACTTGAGACGTTGGGATCAGGTTTGCGATAGCTTTGGATAATTCGCTGTTTGGATCGTCCTGATCCAGCGTTTTTGCTGCCGCGTCCACTGCCGACTGTCCGGCACCTTCTAGGTCATACACAGCTTGAGCAGCCGCTACGATTGCCTGCATATCGAGCCAGAATCCTTTTTTGCTCGTTGTTTTGCCATTATAGCGGTCATTCTCCGTGTAATATCCTTCTGTCGGAACAGCGTCCAATGCGGCTTTAAGTCCGTCTTTCTTTACTGTTGTTGTTTGCTCGCTGTATACCAAAAAATCAAGGTAAATACTGGAGTCGTTGCCGTCATTCAGCGGTGCATCAATCCACGCCACATGTTTTCCATACCACTGCTTTGGAAATGTTTCGCTATTATAAAAATAAGTGAAAGCGTCAATTGTAGCAGATGAAGGCTTTGGCGCATTTTCCATGGAAACATGAAGCGCCTTTCCACTTTCCGTTAGTCCATCTGAAATATAATCACAAGGAGCATCCGGATTTGTTGTGTCGGCAAGAAAGACCGCTCCATTAAACGTATAATTACCCGAAATATTGGCTGAAAAGCTTCCGTCCTCGGATGTCACTTTTATAACATAAACTATGTCAGCCATGTCCTCGGTGGACATATCAATTGTGTCCAATAGTTCTGCTCCGGTGAAGCTCAAACCAACGTCATCTGCGCTTAGTGCATAGGCAACTGGCAGGCAGTTAACGAGCATCAGTAATGCTAATAAAAAGCAGAAAAGGGGACGGGCTAAGCCCGTCCCCCTTCGCTGAAGCTGTGTTTGCATTATGCTCTACCTGTTTTTAAGTTAAGCCAAGTAACATAGGGTGCAGCCTCACCATTCTGAACAATGATCTGTACCTTCGTTCCTGCGCTTGTCGGCGTAAAGGTCGCAGAGGTTGTCGCAACACCGTTAATGTAGACATAGCCTGTTCCAGACACATTAACCGTGCACGTGCCGCTCAGCATACCAACAGACTTGATTCCACCATTGGTCGTTGTCACTGTGCTGGTCCCAACAGTAATTGTCGGAGTTGCCGCCGTTTCTGTTGTGCTGCCCGTGCAGGCTGCGACGCCGCAGACCTCAGTGGAAATCTCACCGAAGATGCCGTTCATCTGCGCCATGCCGGTGTAGATGCGGACATACTTGACAGAGGACAGATTGGCCGGAGCACCCTTGGAATCGACTGCCCATGCGATGTCAATCGGGTCGCCGCCGCCGGTGCCTTCGGTCTTGGTGTTGTAGTCGCTGCTGCTGGTGAAGGTCTGGTACGGATTGTAGGCGATGGTGCTGCCGAGCGTCCGGTTCGGATGCACGTCGCAGTAGCCGAAGCCGATCTGATCCGTCTTGCCCGTGCCGGGGTAGTCGGTCAGGAGCGTACCCTTGAAGGTCAGCGTGCTGGTGATGTTGTCGCTGTTCAGCGTTCTGCTGACGAAGGAGAACTCATCGACCTTGGCCATTTCCTTGCGCGTGCCGGAATCGACGAAGTAGTTCGCGTTCAGCGGGAACCAGCTGTGGTTGTGGAAGGTGTTCTTCGTGACCGTGCCGGACGTGGTCGTGCCGTTCACTGTCAGAGCGTAGGGAACATCCGCCAGAGTGCCCTTGTTGCTGGCCGCCGCGGTAATGCCCTTGTCCTCAGACGGGTTGGGGTTCGTGTAGGTGATGGTTGCGCCCTTCGTGCTCTTGGTGTAATACATCGAGCCCGCGATATCGTACCACGTCGTGCCGTCCTTGGAGACCTGGATGCAGCCCGCCTCGGAGTTGTTCCAGAATGCGTTGCCGTAGACGATGAAGTCCGCGCCGTAGGGGTGTGTGGGATCGTCAGCGATCGGGTTCTCGAACTCATAGACGGCATAACCGCCGAAGAAGCCGAGGGAAACGCCGGTCGAGCCGGTAGCCTTGACCGCACCGTTGCTGTCATACGCATCGCCCCAGCCGCCAGTCGTCACGCCTTCGTTGACGAACTGTGCGGGAGCCGGAAGGTAAGCGTAGAGCGCCGTACCAGCTGCCGTTGTGCCGCCGTTGGGCTGTGCGCAGCTGATTGTGAGGGTGCCGCCGCTTTTGCTGGTGACCGTCACCGTGGAAGCGGAGGTCGTGGGCAGCGTGACCAGACCATAGGTGGTCGTGGTGCTCTCAGTCTCGCTGTCTTCGCTGTCCGATGCCCATGCGAACGAGCCGCCATTGCTGACAGTGATGCTGCCAACTGCTGTGCGGTCGCTCACGATGAACGAGAAGTTGAACGGATAGTAGCCGTTCGTGGCCGAGCTCTTGAGGGTCGTACCGTCGAAGTACAGACCTTCAATGGTGTAGTCCACCGTGACCGACAACGTCGTGTCGACGGCCTTGGTAGTGACAGGTGTGGTGTCTGCCGCAAAGGCACTTGCGCCCAGCGCAAAGACCATCACAACTGCCAGGAGAATTGCTGTGAACTTTTTCATTCTGTTCATTTCCTCCTAAAAGGTTGGTTCCCGGTTCCATTTTACCCGCGCGTCCGGGAAGTCCCGCGCGGAAACGCACATTCTTTTTCCGCTTCTCCCGTGCACCGAAGAAGCGTTTTTATTTAACGGCTCCCGACTAAGCCGCTAAATGCCTGTTCATGCGCTGCAAATCCAGTATCGTTTCCTGTGCTCCCGCCGGCCCAATGACGCAGACCACGTTTTCAGCTTCCTTGGCGCGCTCTTATCCTCGCGGCGCTTCCCCGGAAGCAGTATCCTTTCCTGCTGCAGCTATTCAATTGTCGGCGCGTATCGCCTTATTGAGACGGGCGAAGGCCCGCTGGTTTCGTGAAAGGGGGTTCCCCGGCTCTGTGTTCCCGCGCAGAGCCGGGGCCTTGCGTCTGTGACGCACAAGGAAGCGAATCTCAGGGGGATGAGACGCACATCTATCTGCAAATCTGTCCGTTTCAGATTGGCATACATTATTATTGGGACAGCGCTGTTTCCGGCGCGGCCGCGGGCGATTCCGCCTGCTTCTGCGCTGCCTGCTGCGTTTCCTTTTTCGCAGTTTTCTTTGCCGCCTGCTGCTGACGGAACTGCGTCAGCTGGCGTTGGTATTCCTGCTTGAACTCCGGCGTTTTCCGGGGATTCCAGCCATCGGGAAACTTGATGCCGCGCATCTGCAGCGCATTCAGCGTCCGCCCGGTGATTTTTTCATCCAGCCAGAGGTCAGCCCGGAACTGGCGGCCTTTTCCTTGAATGGGGGTCTTCCGTTTTTTCATCCTGTGATTTCCTTTCTCCAAATAGATTTCATATTCTTTGAAAGAAAATCTATGTTTGCACTTCGGCGGCCTTTGCCGCGCGCTTTTTCTCGGACTTCTGTTCGCGCCTTGCGTCCTCGGCCGCTTTTTTGCGTTCTTTTTTCGCCTGCGCGTGCAGCGCGGACTGACGTTCGTACTCCGCTTGGAACAGCGCTGTCCGTTCCAGCGGAAAATTGCTCACAGCCGGGCCAGTGCTGACCGAAAAGCCGCTGTAGGCCAGCGCGTTGACCCACGAGCCGAAGCGAAGGGCCAGCAGATCGCCGCCGAGGACTTCCGACTGCGCCGGGACGTGCCCCAGCTCCGCCTGACATCGCCGCAGGTACTTGGCAAGCTCCGCCGCCGAATCCTTCTGGTGCTCCAGTATGAATTCAATGTTCCGTCTGGATATCTCCAACCGCGCGGCCTCGTTCATTTTCCGTTCGTGCAGCGCCCGGTTATCCTGATAGTAAAACGGCTTGTCTTTCATAGCTGCACCCCCGCTGCCGCGCAGAGGTCGCGCACGATCTTCCGGTTCGCGAACGCCGGGGGATTTTTCAGGAATTCGGCGGCTTTGCCGTCATAGATGCTGCGCAGCGCCTTTTGCCACGAGCCGAAACGGTATTCAAGGAAATCTCCGCCGATGACTTCCACCCGCGCGGGCGGATGGCCGATATCTTCCATGCAGTCCCGCAGGTACAGTGACAGCGCCGCAAGGCTGTCGTGCTGGTGGTCGAGAATAAACTGGGTGTTCTTTTTGTTGATGATGTGCCTGACGCGATTCAATACCTGCTGGGTGCGTGCGTCCGGCTGCTGCGCAGGCTGGCGTTGTTGTTCGTCGTGCATGATGCTCCTCCTATCGTACTTTTTCGCATACCATCCCTATGGTGGGATAATCTGGATTGACACAAAAAAGGCGCAATTTGCCCGTAAAGGGAAACAAATTGACGCCCGTGCCAAGTACAATAGATAGATCATCGTGCCATCTACTATACGTTTTTGTTCGCCTCCTGCACGTCGCGGGATCATAAACCAGACAGAATCCCATGCAGCGAGAATAGCAATTCTTCCGACTCGGACTATGGATGCAGATCGCATCCGCGCTCTGATTCCTACCTTCTCATGGGGAACTCCACAATGGCGGCCTTTCGGCCACATGACCCGCGAACAAGCGCGGTCTTACGCTTCCCCGC
>ENA-ORNY01000710-ORNY01000710.1-human-gut-metagenome-genome-assembly--contig:-NODE-710-length-21539-cov-3.243530_pt1 | contig 21539 bp, 19 predicted proteins | sample MGYA00242122_ERZ509036 | MGnify/ENA primary metagenome ERZ509036 (study PRJEB26280, sample SAMEA2338696) | human gut metagenome | biome: human gut; feature: human-associated habitat; material: faeces... | reverse complement strand
AAGAAGGTTTGAGAATTAAGACAACTGATGGTGAGAAACTTGTTTCTCGTCAAGAGTTATTTGATTATTTCTCTCGTCCTGTTCAAGAGATTAATGGAATGGTTTATAGTCAAGCACAGATTGATGAAATTAATCGTCTTTCTAATCCTGCTGAATTGGCTATGCGATTCATTATGAATCTTGATGGTGGAGTTGACCAACTGATTAAAGCTGAACTTGCTAAAAAAGAAGTTAAACGTCTTCGTTCATTAGCAAGTAAGACTGGTAAAAACAATGGTAATCCCAGAGTTCAAAAGACTGCAAAGGATGATAAAATTGTTTTACCTATTAAATAAAGCAAATGTTCTTGCCTTATAATAATAACTTAACCAAAAATCTAATTTACAATGCGTGAAATTGGAACTGTAAAATTTGACTCGAATCAATATACAGATGCTAATATGCTTCTGAATTTTGATTTGATTGACCCTGTTAAACTTAATCGTAATCTTACTTATCTTTGGGGTAAGGATAGTGACAAGTATCCTCTTCTTACTCTTACTGAGGGTCAGGGTGCTGTTACAACAAAAGTTAAGCTGAATGGTGGTGATACTCAATATACTTGGGAAATTGCTCCTCTCAGCGTGTTACTTCTCGTCTGAAAAAGCTGGTATCTGATAAAGCTGCTATTCAGCCTTATGGAACTGTTGAGGTTGAAATGGAGGATAATTGGTTTATTTATCAGCACACGGCTATTGCTCCTTCTGGTATGCAATGGCGTATTCAGAATGAGGGTATTGCTACTTCGACTGGTGGATACGTTTATCGTTTTACCAATATGTCGGGTGCTCCTATATCGGCCGATGCTGTTGCAAAAGACTTTATTAGTGGTGCTATTTGGGCATTAGGTGCTTCGACTATTCCGGGTAGCAAGTCTGATGGAAACCGCTCGAATAACCAGTCGTTCAGCAAGGCAACCAATCAGTATGGTTACTATCGTTTCTCGAAAGAGATTGCTGGTAACATGGGTAATAAGGTTGTTAATATTGCGTTTGATACTGCATCCGGTGGTGAGCGTAGTCTTTGGATGCCTTATGAAATGAAGATGTGGGAAATCATGCGACGCGAGATGCTCGAAGAGGACTTGTGGTTCTCGGAGTACAATCGCGATTCGAATGGTATTATCCACTTAAAGGATGAAAAGACTGGTGAGGCAATTCCTCGTGGTGCTGGTGTTCTTGATATTCTCAAGGCCGTTGGTAATTATGAAACATATTCTGTTCTGACACTTAATCGTTTCGACCGTATCATCACTCGTATCTTTGACAATCGTATTGATTCTACCGTTGAGGAACTTGTTCTTTATTGCGGTAAAGGTTTCGCACGAATGTTCAATGATGCTATCTACTATGATGCTCGTCTTAAGAATTACTTTGTAACTCTTGGTGATAATGAGATTAAGAGTGATGGTGAGATGATGTCTTATGGTAAGTATTTTAACCGTTATAAGATGTTTAATGGTAAGATTCTTACTGTTAAGATTGTTGATATGTTCGACCACGGTATTCGTGCTCGTCGTGACCGTGAAGCCGGTAATATGTATCAAGGTCTGCCTATTACTTCTTATAGTGCTGTATTCCTTGACCATACTATGGGTTCGAATGGTGAGCGTAATATTAAGTTTGTTTGTGAAGAGGGTCGTGAGTATAAAGTAGGTGTCTATAAAGGTATGGCTGAACTGCCTGCTTCGTGGGGACTTGCAAGTGGTACTCAACTGTCGGATACGAAGGATATTGCTTCTTATGAAGTTCTTGGTTCGCAAGGTATCAATATTGATAATCCTACTACTTCGTTCTGGCTTGATTTAGCTCTGAACTAAACACCCAATTTGAGTAGTAATAATCGAAAGGTTATTACTACTCATTAACATATAAAAGATTGAATAACTTAAAATGTTAAAAATATGATTAAAGTTAATCGTTCAGTTCGTATTGAATGGAGGAACAATCCTTCTTCTTTTGAACTTCGGAATAAAGATGCTTTCAAAACTGATTTTCTTCGTCTTGGTTCTGCTATTCGTCCTGTTAATGAACTGCTGAGCCGTAGTGAGGAAATGCGAGTTCTTCTTCCTACTGTTGTTGGTGTATCTCCTATTGATAGTTCTTGGCAAGAACGAATCACTACATACTTAAATGATTTTCTTCTTGAGATTCCTGTTCATGGCTTAGAGTTCGATACTTCTTATGTTTTAGATTTAGGTAATCCTGCTCTGAAAAGTAATATCGACGAACTTATTGGTAAACTTAAAAAAGCTGATAAGATTAAGAATGAAACTGGTTCGGAACTTGAAGCTATTGTTCTGAAACGAATTAAGGAACTTGATGAAACGGAACTTTATAAGTATGTTACTTTTGTTAATATTCCCGATTATATTAGTTGGAGATATTGCCTTTTAAGTAGCAAAGTTGCTAATAAGGTTGAAGACATTAATAAGAGCGTCAATATTCAATTTTATCTTACTTCGGATAGTGAGCGTAAAGCACTCAAAGCTGCTCGGACGAAACTTCGCACTGATGCTCTCAAGAAATATACAGAACTTATTAATAATCCGAATAGCGCACTTATCGACAATGTTGTTGTATCGACAGGTAGCGTAGGTGATTATTCAGAATTTATGGCAATGACTGCCGATGATAAGCAATCTGTTCTTCTTGAACTTATTGACAGTGACCCGCAGAAGTTTATTAGTATTGTTGATGATAAACATCTGGAGATGAAAGCTAAGATTACTATTTATCTTTGGATGAATATTATTCGACAACTTCCGAATAGTTCTATCATTGTCGATGCTTCTAATCCGGAAAATGTTATTGGTAATAATATTAATGATGCTATCTCGTATTTCTCGAATGATAACAACAAAGGTATTGTTGCCGAGTGGAACGCGAAGTATCGTAGTTTGAAAGGTTAGTCATGTATGAAACGGTAAAAGAGTTACACATCGAAATAGAGCAACGAATACAGCAGATAACATCTAATAGACATCGGAGTATTGCTCCTCAGTTTATTGATATGATGCTGAATCGAGCTGCCGTTAAATATATACAAACTAAATCAAATAGGAAAACTAATTATAAAGGCGAAGGTCTTGAAGATAGTAAAAAACGTGTAGATGATATTCAATCATTAAAACGTGAAACTCCGTGGCTTAAACTTAAACGTGATAAGCAAGATGCGGATTATCCAAATAGAGCTTTCGTTATTCTTCCGGGTGATTATCTAAAACTTATTTCTTCTACTTCTCGATTGACTTATGGTAAAGCTCGACTTATTGAGAATTTACATGAAGTTTATCCTGATGATGAAGTTAAGAATTTGTATTATCATCTAATAGATTTGTCTAAAATTGCCTTAACTGGTGATGAATTTAATGGACAAATTATTGTTAATGGGAATGAGATTGATATTTCAGATATTCTTTCTCTTTATGATAGTGATTCAGATAAGATTGATTTGTATGAAATTGCAGGTTTAACTTGTGATAGATTACGTCAAGCTCTTTCTAATGAATATAATGTTTATTGGGAGAATCTGATTGGTCGTTATTATAAAGATTGTATTATTATTACTTCTAATGCAAAAGATGAAATTGCATTGAAAGTTAATAATACAGACATTCCTGTTATTACTTATAATACTACTTATGACGAGTTCGTAAATGTAGGAAATAAGTTTTCTGAAAATGATTTAATTGCTACCGAAAATATTCGAGCTACTCTAAATAACTTCTATGGTAATAAAAATAGACATCTTAATCCAATAAGTGAACTTGTTGATGATAGGTTGTTTGTTTATTACGGTGATGATTTTTGTGTTGATGCGGTTAAGATTTCATATATTAAGAAACCACGTCTTTTTAATATTGATATTAACCAAATGTCAGATATGGAAGTTACACCTGATTTCATAGATAGTGTAGTTAGCGATATTCTTCTTGTTCTTAAAGATGACAGTTTTAGTGCTGTTAAACAACAATCAAATTTAGAATAGAAAATGAAAAGTGTAATTGTCGCAAATGATTTTCTGACAACACTTGCTAATAATGATGTTAGCAAGCTGACTCGCGGACAAGCTGTTCTTCTTAATTCGGCTGGTAAAGTCGTTGCAGCTGCTTCGGATGTCAAGGATGATGAGATGTTGCAGTTTGTTCTTGGTCTTGGTGATGGCAAGGTTAAACGCGGCGTTTGGATTAATCCTAAGTGGTCGAAGCAGCACAAAGAAAAGTATCTTGCTCCTGCTGGTAAAACGTATAAGTTTACGAATCTCGTAGCTAATCGTGGTATTGGTTATCAAGGTTTCGATGCTGAGGTTATTATCTCGTGTAAGCCTATTAATTCTTTTGGTGGTTATCCTCTGGAAGTTTACAATGCCAGCGTAACTATCAACGGAATTGACGAAACAAGTGCTGATATTATTGCTCGTCTGAAAGTTGAGGTTGAAAAGACTTTAACTAAGATTAATGCTCGTTTTGGTGCTGATAGTATTACGATTGATGATTTCACCGAAGCAAGCGTTACGTTCACTGGTGCCGCAGGTTTTGAGTATTATGTGACGTTTGATGGTATTCTTCGTGCTACACTTGAAGAGGGTGACGAGAATCAAACTCCGGTTGGTACTTATGACCAAGTTGCTAAACTTGAGAAAGAAGCAGATGTTGCCGGTGTAGGTTATAATCCTAATTTCAAGGAATATGACCGTGTTTATGGTGATATTTTTACAGCTACCGAGGGTGTTATGTATGACACTTATGTAATTACTTCTCGTGCTGATTTCACACATCCCTTTAATTTACATACAGAGGGTTTACAGGTTACTCAATTTATTGCTATTGACAATACCAAGAGTACTGCAATTACTGCACTTGAAGGGGCATTGGCACTCATTAAGTAAGAAATTGATTTGTTAAAAATGTAACCACAAGAATAACTCCTAATGCTATTAATTGTGGTGTTAGGAGTTATTCTCTTAATGATGCTAATGTTATGTGACAAGTGGGCGTGCAACCTCCTGCCCCACCGGGGAGCGAGGCCGCAGGCCGAGCCATACAAGTTGCACCATTATTATTATTAATCGTCATATAACAATAAATACGATTAGTATTATGATAAAGAAAATATGGAATAAAATAACTACTTTTTTAAGTGGTTATTATTCAGAACATAAAGACGATATTATTATTGGTTTCGTCATTGCTACTGTCGTAGGTATTTTATTTAAGGCTACTGTTGCTACTTGGTTTATGAGTTTATGGATTACATTAGCTTATCAAATCATTATTTGTGGTATTCAAGCTGCAAGAAAGAAAACAGTAACTGGTCTTAAAATTCATCCTATTATTATTAACTTTGTAGTTGGAGTATTTATTTCGTTATTGTTCTTGGTATGGCAGTAATTAATCTTCGAAATGTTGTAGCGCTCGGTGTACTTGAAGATGGTGTATATCCGAGTGTTTATAATGGCCAAACCGGAGAATATATTGGTACAGTAGATGGTGAAGGTGCTGGTATTAAAACAGTTCCTACATTATATATGTACTATCGAAAGAATGGCCACCTATATTTATATAGGACAAAGGAGAGGATTGAAATAGACTTAACTAATGTAACTGCTTACGATAATAGTGCTCTATTTAAGCTAACTGAAAAATCTGATATTAGTTCTGCAAAGATTACCGAGTTTGAATCTCGAAATATTGATGTAGGACATTATGAATATAAAGTTCCGTGGGTTAAATCAACTCAACAGTATCTTTATATACTTGTACCGATTGTTCGTTCTATACATACAATTACAGTACAAGGTATCATAAGTAATCAGATATTCACTCTTACTGGTATTTATGTTCACGAGGGTAAATCTTGGTGGATTTATCGAACGAATGTAAAGACCAATTTTGATTTTAATGATGCTGTTAATGAGATTCTTGATGTTCAAGTATATGTTCGTGAGCTTACAGCTGAGGACTTAAATCCTGTTGAACAACTTACAAAACTTTTATTTGAACATATTAATAATAAGTTTAATCCTCATGAGGTAACAAAAGAACAAGTTGGTCTTGGTAATGTTGATAACACTGCCGATATAGATAAACCTGTATCTCGACCTCAGAAAGAGTACATTGATGCTCTTGAAAATAGGGTTAAAGGTTGGTTCAAACAGTTGAATGTTTGGATTAACAATCATGTTACAGAAGTTAATAAGAAGTTTCAAGATGTTTGGGCTGCTATAAACAAGAAACTTGATAAAGAAGATTACGAGAATGACAAAGATAATTTTAATTTTCATACTCGTAATTATGATAATCCTCATAGAGTTACTGCCGCACAAGTTGGTTTACCAACAGCTGCAAGTGATATTGAGAAATTAAAACAAAAAGCTCAAGAGCTTCAAGGTTTGCTTATTAATAAACAAGATAAAACTTCTGAAGAACTTGTTACTGATAATAAACGTATTGTAGATGCTATTAATGAGATTTATGGTATTGTTGTAGAACACAATAATCATGTTCGTAGCAACAGTATTAATCAAATTGAAGTTACAAGTAAGATTCCTACTACGTTTGAAGATGGTACACTTTGGATTCGTATTCCTCGAAATGAAGAAGATTATATAACAATTAAGATTGAAACTGTTCCGATTGATTCTACTATACGAATGATTAATTCGGAAGGTAAAGAATCGGCAGGTGTTGGCAGTGCAAGTCTTGAATGTTTAATTCAAAGTCGTTTACATTATATTGTAGAAAAAGAGAATTACATTACAAAAGATGTTTATGTCGATGCAGGTGCTGAAGATACGACGATTAACGTTGTTCTTACACCTAAGACTAAAAAGACATTAACTGTAAATGCAACTCCTAATAATGCTTCAATTATATTTACTGATAAACCTTCTAATGTAGTTATTGCTCAAGGTACTGGTACTCTTATATATGAAACTTATGACCCGCGTGATATTTTAATTCAGGTTGGTGCAAGTGGATATGAAACTTACGAAGAGCGTATTACGTTAAATGAGAATATAATTCGTGATATTACTCTTATTGCTCTACCAGTTGAACAAGGTGCTGTAAGTCTTACGGTGGTCGATAGCGAAACAAAGGCCAAAATAGCCGCATACGTCTATGATAAGGACACGAGTGGTATATTAGGTCAAGTCACAAAAGATACGCCGCTACAACTCACCGGAGATGTCAATACGAGCCGAATTTTGAGGTTTGTTTCGTCGGGTTATATAGAGGTTGAACAACTGGTAACTTATGCAATTCCTACCGCAGAAGTTACTGTTGAAATGGATAAAGTTCCAGTTCAAAGTGGTACTATCTATGCAACTGCTGTAAATACTGAATCTACTGCTTTAGACGGTGTTACGTTTGAGTATAAATTTAGTACTGAAAGTAGTTGGAAACCTCTTGGTAATGATGAATCGACTACTGGTAAATCTGAGGTTGTTACAGCTCCAGTTGGAACAAGTGTTGATTTCCGAGCTTCCAAAACTGGTTATATAACTAACACTGGAACTGGTGTTATTACTAATAGTGAATTGAGTGTTACTATTGTACTTGAAGAGGTTCCTCCTGAACCTACTACTAAGGAATATTTCGTATTCGCTGTTACTGAAAAGAACGTACCAGTTGAAACAGTTACTGCTGCTTCTGTATTAGTTGATGGTGAATGGATGCCTCAAGATTTACGAACTGTTGCAGCAAGTATCGGATTTAACTATACTGCTATACCGGGAACTGTTATTAAAGTCAAATTTGTTGCTACTGGATTTATTACTGAAGAAATTGATGTTACTCTTCAAACTGAAAGTGATGAATCTTTAATCGTACCTGTTACTCTTCGTTTTGAGGACGGTATTGATTATATGCAAATCGAAGGTGACGGTACTAAACATCCTATATTTAGGGTTGGTAATGTCGAATCTAATTAACGGTTTAATGATATGAAAGAATCAGTAATTCGCAAAGTATTTTATGCCTTAAACTGGCCTCCGAAAACTGGTGCTTTTCAGAAGTTAATTACTTTTGTAGTTGAAGGTTTAGCCACTAAGGCTGAATCTTCAACTGTTCAACAATTACAAACAAAAGTAGAAACTCTTGAAAGTACTGTTAATACATTACAAGAAACTGTTACTACTTTAAGTGATAAAGTAAGTACATTAGAGAGTAATTATACTTCTTTGGAAAGTCGTGTGACTGCTCTTGAAATACCACAAAGTTAATAAAATTCTACAACTATGGCACAACTTAATCTTCTTGAACGAGCTACGGAAGCTGTCGTAATGCTTAATGGTAATCGTCGGCAGGTTCTTGATATGTGGCTTAATGGTAAAAAAGTTTGGCCAATAGATGAACCTGTTGTAGAATTAGCTGTTGATAAAACTCTTGTTATTCTAAATAAAGATAATAATTATCATGATACCATAACTGTTTTCGCAAGTGATACAGCTGAATGGGAATTTGGTAATTAGTTTGTTATTATAGTTAATCGACCAAAAAAAAAACAAATGGCAACTATTCCGAGTTATTTATCATGGGTTCCTAAAACTGGTACTGGAAATGCACGGATTAAGATTAATTCTGTGAATCTTTATACTGGTCGTGCAGATAGAAATACTAAAGTTTCCGGTAAGATTGTCGGAAAGACTAACGCAGTTACAGTCACGGTTCTTGAAAAGGCTGCTGATGAATTTATTATACCTGATGGTTCAACTATTAGTGTTGCTAAAGGTGGTGAAACAATTCATGTAACTGGTAAGTCTAACTCGAAACTTCTTACATTTACATGGAAAACTAACTTCGGTATTGCAAATGTAACATCATTTAAGGTTAATGGTAGTACAACTGCTACGTCTGGTACTGCTATTACTGGTGACCCCGGTGCTACTGGAGCATATACTTATGATGTTACTGTTGTTGTACCGAAGAATGAAACTATTAAAGCTCGTTCTGCAACTCTTGAAATTAAGGGTGAAGGTTCGACTGTTGTTAAAACTATTACTATTACTCAGGTTCTTGGTGACAGTTATCTGTATCTCAATTCGCAGGGTACAACTACCGCAACTGTTACTATTCCGAAGGGTGGTGGTGAGCAGACTCTGACTGTTCTGTCGAATGACGAATGGACGTTCGAACCTGCTGAATAAATTAATTAATCATTTATGAGTGTTATCACTAATAAATGGAATGACGAGAGTGGAGATTCAATTACTATTGAATCTCCCTCTTTTCAAGGAAATCAGATTGTTAAAATTTCATCACCTGTTCAAAAAGGTATTTCTAAAAGGAGTATGCAGTTTATTGGAAAGTGTAAAAAAGATTCCAGTAAACAAGTTATTCTTACTGTTGAACAAGAAGCATCTACTTATACATATGATTTAATGTTAAATAGTGATAATACTGAAATTGCCGCAAAAGGTGGAACTACAACTATTACAGCTGTACTTAAAATGTATCGTAATGGTAATTTAGTTAGTACAGATAATGTTACACCAGTTCTATCAGGAAGTGCTACTGGATTTTCTATATCTGGTACTACGGTTACTGCAAGCAATCGAACTACTACAGCTGGTAACAAGAGAGCTATTGTTGTAACTGGTAAATATTCAAATACATTTGATGGTCAAACAGTATCATCAACTATTACTATTTATCAAGAAGCCAATGAGGCTTCTTATGGTACTTTAACAGGTGGTTCTGTTTTAGCATCTGATATTCCTGCAAGTGGTGGAACTTCTTCGACCAGTATTTCTAATATGTCGCAAACAATTAGTTATACATCTGGTTCGACTCGTGCTGGTACAGTTACCTATTCAAAAACAAGTGAAATTACAGTTTCTTCTCTTGGAACTACAGTTAAGGCAAGAACTAAGGTTGGACAAGTTACTGTAACTTATACTGGTGAGGGTGGTGTAAGTGCCAATAAAACTGTTGATATTTATCAATCTGAAAATAAAGTAACTAATAGTAATTACAATCCACGAATTACTGCGTATGGAACTCCTACTGTAAGTATCGGTAGTGGTTTGACAGCAGCTGGTGGTTCTGCGAGTGTAAGTGCTTCTGTTACTAATACTGAAACTTATAATGCTTTGTATAGTTCGGGTGCTATTGGCCCGAATCAAACACGAAGTGCTGGTGGTAGTTTATCAATTTCTATGACTGTTAATGGTAATAATAGATTCAGTTTATCTGGAAATACGATTACTCATAGTAGTATGGAAACTAATGAAACTACTGATACTATTACTATAAAAGCTGTAAATGACGGAGATAGTTCTAAGTCAGCTACTGCTTCTAAGAGTATAACAAACAGTAAAACTGTTAAATCTATTTCTGGTGGTGTTTATAGATATGGTTATGTAACATCTGGTCCAATTACGAATGCTACGATTCCTGCAAGTGGTGGTTCTGCTACTGCTAAAGCTGGAAATGGTACTCAAAATTGGAGCAAGTCTGCTACTATTACTACTTATCAATATGATTCTGGTTCTACAAAAGATGTTACAACTGAAAAAGTTTCAAGTGGAACAAATAATGTTTCACCGGGTATTGCTTCTATTGAAGCTACTGCATCTTCAAAAGGAACCACTGTTTCTTCTAAAACTACTATAAAGAAGCAACCTGTTATTTGGTCGGCTAATGGTGAATCTGCAGGTGCAACAATGTATATTTATCAAGAAGCCAATGAGATTGTTTCTTATGATTACACAGAATGGAAAATTGTTCTTAGGGCTAATCCTACAACAATTCCAGCATCTGGTGGAACTTCACAACTTACAAATAGTGCTACACGAGATAGAATACCTGTTTATACATCAGGTGCTACTGGAAGTAGTACTACTGTATCTTCAATTCCTTCATTGAGCATTAGTGGAGATGGATTTACATTAGCTAATAATATTGTTACAGCATCTAAAAACAATGTTGGAGCTCGAAGTTGTACAGTAACAGCATCAAAAGAAGGAGCTGTTTCACAAACTGTTACTATTACTCAATTAGCTGGGCCTGATGGTATTGGTTATATGCAAATAGAAGGTGATGGAAAAAGTCATCCGATTTTCAGAGTAGGTAATACTACAAGAAGTATTGAACCTACGTCTGTTAATCAAAACTCTGACATTACATCTGATAAAGATAGTAGTATATTCGCAAGTCTTAAACAATTATTATTTAAATTCATATAGTTATGGCTAAAAGCAAAAGCGTTCTTAAAGAGTTTTTTAAATCTGGTAAGATTCCTATTGAATCTAATTTTGCTGATCTTATTGATAAAATTCCCGTAGGAGGGGGGTCAAATAAAGACACTACTTTAACTACTTTTGATACTGAAAATCCTTATGTAAGGGGATATCGTTTTATTGTTCTTGATGATTCTTTAACATATCTGATATTTGGTTTATATAATGATAATGAAAGAGTTATACTTCCTTATATAGTAATTAAATGCCATACAGCAAACCCTATCGAACATAGTAAATCTATTCCAGTTACTTATGCAATACTTACTGGAAATCAAATGATGGATTGGTATATTGCAATGTGTGATCAATTGCATGAAGTTGATGATGCAACTCTTATTAATAATATGCCATCTGATTTGGTTTGGAATCCTATCAATAGCAATCCGAATGTTCGTGTTATAGTAGATGGTAATAGTACATTTATTTTACATCCTGTTGAACAAGAAAATAACTGGTATGTTGGATATGCAATAGAACAGGTTGTTAATATAGGTCAAGGCAATGCTGTATATCGTTATCATCCTAATAATAATTCTCCAACTATTTGGAATAATGATGATAGCACCATAATTGCAGATTTAAGAAATACAAGCAAATTCAATAAAAAACCATGGTAGATTCTAACTGAATAAATACCGGAGTCTACTATTATAACTAATAATCAATTTTAATATTTATTCAATATGGTAACAAAAGCTCAGCTTAAAGAATATTTTGAAACAGGTAAAATACCTACACAAGCTCAATTTGGTGAGCTTATTGATTATATAGCACCTATAATTGATGATAATAATAATAATAATAAAACCATTATATTTGGCGATAATACAAAACCTTTTATTGATGGATTTCGTATTATTCATACAACAGTTGATAATACAAGATATGCGTATTATTTATTTACAATGACATCTAAAAATGTTTCTGCTAATAGTGTAATACCGTATTTTATTATCCAAAGTTCAGTTGCTAACAATGGTAATGATGAAATAGCAACTGGAATTCATATATTATCTAATTCAGAATTTGGAACTTATGTTAGTAAAGGTGCTGGTGCTTTAACAGCAACAGATGATATAATTCTTGCTATTATTAAGAATTATTCTTATGTACCTTTAAAAGAACCAAAAGTTCTCGAACCTTATATTGTTAGTATTAATAATGAACGATACTATGTTATTAATCGTGTTTATCAAAATGAATTAATTCGTTGTACCACTATTCAACTGTTACATAGTTCAGAGTCATCTCTTTATTATGTTAAAGCATGGGATATATTAACACAGGGTGATTGGGTTAAACTTAAAAATGCTATTGAAAATAATACGATTAGTTCTAATACTACACCTTTAACAAATTTTATAAATCTTAGATGTAAAAAAGCTTAATTATGTCGATTAATAATTATATTAATCGGCATTAATACAATTAGATTATGGCAATAAAAAAAGAATTAAAAGAATATTTTAGTACAGGTAAAATACCTACTGCTGCTCAATTTGGTGAGTTAATCAATTCTTTTATAAATATTCCTTCTCGAAATACTGAGGATCGTGGTAATCAAAATTTATTTTTTGGTAATGGAGAAGAGAATCCTTATATTCAAGGTGTTAGAACTGTAAGTAAAATCGTTAGTACTAACGTTATTACTATGTTTATTTTTTCTACATATAATAATAATGATAATGCTGCTTCATTCCCTTTATTTATTCTTAATAGAACAAGTACAAGAGCTACAAGTTTAAATAATGCACAAGCAACATTGAGATATTGTATTCCTAATAAATTAAATATTGATAATTTCGTTATGCATGGTTTAGATTGTAATAATTCTACTGATGATGAAATTATAACAGAAGTTAGTGATTGGGAATTTAAACCATTTGAAAAAGATGATTTTAATCATAACATATTAAACATATGTACTAATATAAATGGTGCATATAGTACATTTGTATTTAATTTAGCTGATATCAATGTTGAAGGAAATTCAAAAACATTACCAATTGAATTAATGGTTATTATTGATGATAATGCAAAATTTACAGTAGACGGTCCATATTATATTAAAGATAATCCTTATAAGAATACATTTTCAGTTGAGTGGGATGCTCTTATATCATTACTTAATAAATCTTATGGTACTATAACTACTACTAATAGCATGGTAGTTACAAAATGTAATAATATTAAACAAAATTATATGGAAAAACGTTAATTGCTAAATATATTAAATCATGAAAAAAGTCTATTGTAAATTCCTACCATTTAAAGGATATTTATGTATGACAGTATTATGGTGGTTAATCATACGAACTGAATACAAAGATAAAATTACTGAAACTGTTGAACGACATGAAACTGTTCATAGTTATCAGCAAATTACTCTTTTTGCTACAAGTTTTTTGGTTAGTATTATATTAAGTCTTACTACAAATGTTTCTTGGTGGTGGTTACTTGGTACTGCGATATTTCCTTTATTAGCTTATGTTGTTAGTTGGATAATTGAACTTATATTACCTCCTTATAATCGAGCTTATAAAGATATTTGTTTTGAAGGTGAAGCAAGAAGTTTAGAATCTGATAAAGATTTTAGAAAGAAATTGTTTCCTTTTAGTTTTTTAAAATATATTCCAAATAAGAAATATGGTGGTCGATGAAATTGATGAATGGTAAATGGAACAACTCGTAGAACATTTTGTTGAGTTATTCAGTACTCATTTCGATTTATCATTTATGCTTTGTGTGAATGTTTTAACATACATATTCATTAAAGTAATAGATGATATTAATGGTGATAAATCTGTTGGCACATGGACTAAACGATTGGTTATGTTAATTAGTTGTTTTGCTATTGCCGCAGGATATATAGCAGGTGGATATGAAAATACTACAATTCTTATTAATTCTGCTATTCTTGCACCAGTTGCTTGGAGTTGGATATTCAAACCTATTCTAAAAAAGATTGGTGTTGATTATAAACAAAATTATTAATTAATTAAGATGATTACTACTATGGCATGTGGTGGAAAGAAAGGTGGTAAAAAGACCACTGGTAAGAAAGTAAAGAAATAAATTGTTAGTAATATAACAATTTATATTGTTAAAGATTGAATTGAAATGGTGAGAGGTGTTACTAATGTAGCACCTCTTTTTTATAGTGAATATAGTGGGAAATCGACTATTTTAACGTATATTTGTTAGTAGCCCAATATAATATACCTATTAATATTAATCCTCTTATACGCCTATCTATGTTCGATTATACAGCTATTATAGTAGCTATAATAACATCCATAAGTACGATTGCTGGTATTTATCTAAAAGAATGGTTATTCCCTAAACGTAGAGAACAAAAACTTACTATTGAAAAAAGTAATTGTTATATAGAACTTGATAAGATATGTGCTTCTATTCGAGATACTATTCACGCTAATGCTGTTTATATTGCTTATTTTCATAATGGCAGTCATTTCATTAATGGTGTAGAAATGGATAAATACACTGTTGTTGGTGAAGATTATGATTATTGTGTAGTATCTTATAAGAAATCTTTTAAGGATGTTCTTGTTAATAATTTTCCTTATTTATTTCATAATCTTCTTGTTAGAAATCGTCATTATTGTAATGATGTTAGTAAATATAAGTTTCAAGATAGATGTTATAAAGATGAACTTGAAAGTAGAGGTATGAAATCTGCTTATACTTTTCTTATTAAAGACCCTATTAAAGAAACACCTATTGGTTTTATTTCTCTTGAATATAATATCGTAGAAGGATTTAATCCTGATGATGAAAAATATATTTGGAAAAAACAAAATACTATTGCTAATCTTTTGAATCTAAATAAGTAAGATATGGGAACACTTAATCAATATGCAGCTCGTATTGTAAACATGGTTAATCAACCTAATAATCACGAACTTAAAGAACGTGTTAAGGATATGATTAAAACTATGTTTGCAAATCGTATTCGACAAAGCGTTGAGAAAAATGGAATAGATGATATTCTTAAACTTACCTTCATTGCTCCTGTTGAAGAGTTGAAATATAGTGATATTCTTCCTACTGAATATCGAGTTGCTAATAAAATTAGATTGTTAGGAACAAAGTACAAAGTTCCTACACCCGTGCGCATACAAAGTGATGCGCCTTTTGCGTTTGTAGGTGATACTGTTGGTAATGGATATATGTATGAGAGTTCTATTACATCTCTTAAACTACGTCAAAGTGGGCGTCCAACCTGCTCTCCCACCGGGTATCCACGAGCTTATATTATATTAAACGGTCATATAATTATTGCTGAAAAAGTTGGTACAAAAGATATTGATGATAGACGACCAATTAATGAAGTAATGATTACAGGTATATTTGAAAATCCTGATGAAGTTCTTTCGTTCTTTAAGAATGAAGATGGTCAAGATATTGAATTACCTTTACCTAATGATATGCTTGAAAGTATAATTCAAGATATACTTAAAACTGAATTTGGTATTTATCCTCAAGATTTGGATATTAAAACAAATAATAATAATCCTACCATTGCTCAACGTGGTAATGGTCAAGATTAACATCATGTTTCTATCATTATGGTTGATAACGAATATTATTGGAGAGATTTCGTTAAAGAAGTTCAAATACAACTTAATTCTTTAATTAAACAATTGCATCTTGCTTATGAACGACGCAATGATTGTATTTATAATATCAAAGATAATCTTGCTAAATATCAAGAAGCCGGTGTTGATGTTTCAGTAGTATTCGATATTGATAATCGTAGTAAGATTTATTTTAATAAGAAACAAGATACTCTACTTGGTACTAAACTAATGAGTTATATTCGTAGTTATAATTATTTAGTTTATGAACGTCTTGATAAACTTGATGATGATATAGAAACTCTTGCTGCTCTTAAAGAATTACCTTCTGAAATGTATACTTATATGCAAGATGAAGTTAATAATGAGATAGCTAATTTACTATGTAAAGGTAATAATTATTCTTTTGGTAGTTCCGTAGGTTATGTTTATGTTTACTATAAAAAGACAATGCCCGGTGATGTATGTAGTGTTGTCGATTGGGGTGCTACAAAAGACTTAAAAAAGAAATTGTTAGAACAAGGTATTAATATACGAACTGCTGATAATCCAAATGGTATTCCTTATTTCATATATTATGATTATGACTGGTGTATAAAAGCTGTATATCATAAAGTTAAAGGTCGAATACCACAAAGTGTCTATTATAAATTCAAATTTGGTCACACAAGTAGTGCTTACGAAAATGGTGAAAAAACTATTGACAGAACACCCTTTGCAATGAAAGGTAAAACTGTTGATGAAATTGCAACTAATCGAAGACTTAATTGTTTCAATAAAATTCTTGCAATTTGTTTTAATCATCCTGACGAAGCTATTAAACTATATCGAAATAATCTTCCTAAACAAAATAATGCTTTATGATTGATAATAATATATTCATTAGTAGTGCTACATTAATTCCAGATATGTATAACGATTATAATATACAAAGTGATGACTTTGTAAGTCGTTTTCCTATTTGGGTTGCAAATGCTTTGGAAGAACTTAAATTTATTCAAGCTTATGTTAATGTAGAAAAAGATATTGAATTTGACGACCATCGTTGTCAATTACCGTGGGATTTTCGTGGTATAATTGACGTCATTATAAATAACAAAAAAGCTGTTCTTAAAAATTCAGCTGAATTTAACAAAGATACTATTACTGAAAAAGTAACAACTGTTCCGACATATACTCCTTATCCCGGTATTCCAAATGCAGATATAACAAGTCCCGGTGATAAAAATAATAGTTTTAATCATGCTCCTGTTGATAAAGAACAACCTTATTATTACATTAGTAATAACTGGATTCATACTAACGTTGATTATGGAACTATTCATTTAAGATATAGAGCTTTGCCTGTTGTTTATGACAGTATTATAAATATGGATGTTCCTCTTATTTATAATAACGGCCCTCTTAAAAAATATCTTAAACTTTATGTTCTTAAACAAATGTTATTAAGAGGTTATAAACATCCGGTTGTAAGTCTTACAACAAACAATCCTTATACAAATCCTGCGATAGAACTCGACAGAATGAAAATACAAGTTCGAGTTTCTTGTAACAAATTTAGTAACGACCGTCGAGAGAATATTGCTACTATTCTTCGTACATTAGAATAATAGAAATTATGAAAGTTTTAGGTCTTGATTTAGATAATTCACCTCATATTGCACAAGATAAATCTTTGCGATATGCTAAAAATATAACTATTGATAACAAAGGTCAAAGTTATTTTAATGAAAGAGGATTTGATTTCATAGGTGAATTAGATGATATTCTTGAAAATCATCCGACAAATCGACATATCATTCCTTATATTTATAGTGATGCCGATAATCACAAATATAATATTATAGGTACAATTCCAACTAATGTTGGTGTTGTACTTTTTTGCGTTGTAGAACACTGGAATAATGCAGATAAATCTGATTTACAAACTAACGATGCTATTATATATCTTAATCTCGATGATAATAATCCAACTGTAAAACGTTGTTTGTATAGTACATCCGGTGTATTTGGATTCAGTATTGATAGACCAATTCATGGAGATTATATATATAATTATAAAGAAAATTTGATTGTTACATTTACTGAGGGAACTAATGAATCAGCAAATGAAACAAGAATTATTAATCTAACTGATCCGTTTTATGATGGTAACAATGGAGATGATACTGCAATAGGACATGCCATCACTGTTGATGAAGTTGATTCATTTAATCTTATTCCAAATGTTACTTATCCTGAACTTCAATTAGAAGTTAAAGACGGTGGTAATCTTAAAACTGGTGCTTATCAAATAGCAATTAAATATCGTCTTGATGATGGTACTTATACAAACTATTCTCCTTTGAGTACATCACTCATTGTTTGTGGTAATTATGAAGAAGATTATGCGTTAGGTATCGAAATCAATAAGAATATTACTATTAGTTTTAGAAATAGTGGTATTAAATATAAGCATTGTAGATTTGCTATTGTTTATATTACTGACGAAGCTCAATTATCATATGAAACTGATGATATTTCAATTAGTGGTATAAGTACTACTCATATTGTAAGTGATGTTTCATATTTATCAACTATAAGTCTTGATGATATTTTTATTAAAAATATATCATATATTCGAGATAACACTCTTGTTAATTTCAATAATAGACTTATTCGAGGTAATGTAAAGACTCTTGATTATAGTAAACTTGATAGTGAACTTAAAGAATTTACAGAGAACAATCTTGATGTTCAATTAAGTTGGAATCCGAGTTTTTCTTATATTAATAGTACTCGACGTTATTTCAAGAGTGGTGAAGTTTATGTTCTTTACGCTGGATATTATGATTATAAAGGTGACCTTGTAAATATACATCATATTCCTTGGAAAGCTAATAATTATGATATTGAAGCATATCCCGTAGGTTCTACTAATCGAAATGCTCATAAAATTCCTTATAAATCTGAAAGTATTAGTAAGATTATAAGTCCGATTTGGAAGAGTTTACCTAATATTTATGCTACTGAACAAGTAGATGAAATTGCTAAAACTGGAGTTGGTAGTGAGAATCCTACAATAGCTCGTAATCGTTATTTCACTTTATACGGAGTTTCAACTGAATACACAACTGTTAAAACGAAAGGTCGTTCTTTAACAAAAGGTAAACTGAAATTACCAAGTCTTCCGTTACCATATATAACTGAAGATTCTGAAGGTGGAGTTAATCCTTCTGATTATCAAGTTGTAATATTGGAGATAACAAGTGAGAGTACATCGAGCCAGTTAATTGGTGTTGAATGTAGTCCTACATTTGGTGGAAATAATGTGATACCTGCTGGTATAAATTTAACTACAAAAGTTTATGATGCTACATCGGTAGTTAAACAGATTGATTCAGAAGAATCTGAAGTTGAAACTGGGTATTATGAAGTTTCTGAATCTAATCTTTTAGCATCTGATAGTAAATCTGCATTTACTGGTAATACAATTAATGTCGAAACTAATTTCGTAATTAATCTTGATGCAAAAGAAACTAAATATATTTTAATTGAAGCTCGATTAAGTTATAAAGTTAATGGTTCAACTGCTCCGACATTTAATTGGTTAACTCAATTATATTCTACTTCTTCTGAATGGAATCCTACTTATACATTAAGTCCTAATATTAATATCAAAGCTAATCTTGCTGGTAAAACAGACTTAATGAATAAATATATTAGTTCAATAGTTTATTTCTTTGTTGAACATAATATTAATAATTCTCGAATTGTTACACAAGGTTTCGCAATGCGAGATACTGAAACTAACAATTTTGGTAAAAATCAAACTTATAAAAATCCTTTTAGTGGAGATAATGCAAGATTTTACACATTCGAATATCTCTATAACAAAATAAATAGTATTCGAGGTAAACTTAAACCTCTATACTTTGAAACTGATGTTCTTAAATTTGTTAAAAATGAAGAACTTGATGATGATATAAAAGTATTCCCAGCTGAATGGAATGGTTCTGGTTTTAATGGATTTAATAATAATCCTAATGAATCTGGAACTCGATTCTTAGATGCTGACATTAATAGTCTTACAATTGATACTTCTCGTGCAACCAAAGACGTTTCACTTGAATATATCAATGCTAATATTAGTTCTCAAAACAATATTGCTGGCGACAGTTATTATCGTATCGAAAAAGGTTTTGATGGATTTAATAAAGGTACAAATAATGAGGAATGGGCAAGAGGCTATATTGCCGATTTAATTAATAATTCTGAAACACTTTATTCGGATGTTAATAATCAGAAACTTCAAATTGCATCTAATATAATTAATATTAAAGGTTCTTCTGAAGTAATAACTTCTTTAGTTGGTGATACATTTATTGGATATATAACACTTCGAGCTACTGCTCCATCATCCGATTATCGTTATGGTGATGCTCAAGCAGAAGAATTAGACAGTAATGCTACTGTTTATCGTTGGATATTTACTGTTCCTCTTGAAAGTAAATTCAATATTCTTGCTCGATTCAGTGTTAATAACGTAGATAAATCTTTCAAATATCACGATAAACGTGGTAATGAATTACGTGAATTTTATCAATTAAGTTATCAAGTTGATAATTTCATAAATAGTAGTATTGGTAAAGGTTATTCTCCTGTTTATAATGAGAATGGTATTGAAACATTTACTTATTTTGAAGAAATTCCCGGAACTCAAGACCATCCTTATCGTATAATTCGTAGTCAATTACAAAGTGCTGAAAATGCTAATCTTAATTGGCGATTATTTAGAAGTGATGATTATAAAGATATGCCTTTTAATCGAGGTGAAATTATTGCATTAAAAACTAACAATAAAAATCTTTATATTCAACAAACATACGGTTTACATTTATTGCAACTTCGTGATACACTTTCTAATACTGATGAAGGTACTTCGTATTTAGGTACAGCTGATATATTTAATATGGAACCTCAAGAGGTTACATATAGTCCCAGTGGTTATATAGGTTGTCAAAGTTATTTTGATACTCACGTTAATGTTATTGGTTATTTTGTTATTGATGCAGTTCATAGACGTATCTTCAATATCAATGGAGATAAAGTAAGTAATATGACTGCTCTTAATGCTCTTAAATGGTTTGACGGTAATCTTGCAAAAGATGTAATTAATCCGTTTAAGAATAATGGTAGAATTTGGGCATTTAATGAAGATACTAATATCTTATATTTAGTCCAAAATGTTAATAACAAACAGTTCACAATTAGTTTTAGTCCTATTGCTAATGCTTGGATTTCATTCCATGACTATAATCCTATCGTAGGTATTACCAATCGAAATGGATTATTCTGGTTTGATAAACATAGCATTTATGCAATATCTAAAAATAATTATGGTCGATTCTTAAAAGATGATGATGGTAATCAACTTATTAAAGAATCATATATTAAATTTATTCTTAATGATAATAGTAGTTACAATAAGTTATTAAATAATATCTCTTGGAAAGATAGAGTTGATATTGTTAATAATTTGTTACCTACTATTAACGAATTTGAGAAAACTATTAATGAAATATTGGTTCATAATGATGACCAATGTACTGGTTATAAAATTGTTAAATTTAATGATAAATGGTATAATGGTACAACTGGTGTTAATAAGGTAAA
>ENA-ORNY01000704-ORNY01000704.1-human-gut-metagenome-genome-assembly--contig:-NODE-704-length-21635-cov-5.577711_pt1 | contig 21635 bp, 21 predicted proteins | sample MGYA00242122_ERZ509036 | MGnify/ENA primary metagenome ERZ509036 (study PRJEB26280, sample SAMEA2338696) | human gut metagenome | biome: human gut; feature: human-associated habitat; material: faeces... | reverse complement strand
GCTCTCCGACGTGGCTTCCTACATGGTTGCCAGCGAAGAGTCCGAGCCCGGAAACGGCTGGTACTATACCGGCTGGCTGGGCGCCCTGGCCGCCGATCCCGCCATGGACGGCGCCGCACTGGGTGAGGTCATCTGTGATGCCTACTACGCCGGCTGCCAGGCGGTGGGCACCCACAGCAACGCCACCCTTTCCCTGACCGACCTGACCCGCACCGGCCCGCTGCTGGAGGCCTATGAGGCCTTTGGCGCTGAAGCGCTGGCCGCTGCCTGCGAGGATCCCGGGTTCTTCTCCCGGTTTGCCCGCATTGCCGTGCAGAGCGAAAACTACGGCGGCAACACCCGTGAGCAGGGCTACACCAACATGGTGGATCTGGGCCACATGGCCCGGCAGAGCACCGGCCTGCTGCAAACCGCCGGAGATGTGCTGAAAGCCCTGGAGGACTGTGTGCTGTATCGGGTCAGCGGGCCCTACCGCGCCGAATCCACCGGCCTTTCCTGCTACTATTCCTACAATGGCGACCTGAACGATCTGTATGGCTACACCAATGTCGGCGCCGGCCAGGCGTTCAAATATTTCTACTCCTACGAGCTGACCGGCCAGTTGGACGACGCCGGGATGGAGTATATCTCCGGCATGAACTACGAGGAGCTGCCGCAGATACAGAGCCTGGCCGCTATGGGTTGGGACGGTATGCCGCTGCAGGTGGATGAGGACGGTGTTTCCCATCTCACCCTGGGGCCGGAAGCCGACAGCATTCTGGCGGGCATCGGCTTTTCGCTGTACTATTTTGATGAAGAAAACGATATCATGCTGCTTCTTGGTACCGATAACGATATGAACGCTGACTGGGAAAACGGTGTCTTCTCCGATAACTTCCGCGGCGTATGGGGCGGCATTGATGGGCATATGGTCTACATGGAGCTATGCTTTGAGGGTGAGGATTATAACCTTTACTCCGTGCCGGTGCTGCTGAACGGCGAGCCCTACAACCTGCAGGTCGCCTACGACTTTACCACTGAGGAATGGAGTATCCTGGGGGCCCGCCAGGGCATTGGCGAGGCCGGTATGTCCGATAAGGAGCTGCGCCTGCTGCAGCCCGGCGATGCCCTCACCACCATCTGGTATCTCTCCTCCTATTCCGGGGAGGATGGCCTGGAGGCCTATGCCGTGGAGGAGCTGACCGTGACCGCAGACACCGCCTTTGCCGAAATGGAGCTGCCGAACGGCCGCTACGGCATGGTATTTGAGATGCGCGACGCCATGGATAATTACGCCTATTCCGATAGCGTATTCTTCCTGTGCGAGGACGGAAAGATCTCTACCCTGATCTACGAATGACCCACTATCCCGTTATAGACCGCATCCCGCGGTTTATATAAAAAAGAAAAAGTATTTGGAGGAACGAACTATGAACACCAAGAAACTGCTTGCTATCCTGCTGGCTGCCATCATGATGCTGGCCCTGGCCGCCTGCGGCGATGAGCCCGCGCCCACCCCCGATCCCGACCCCGTAGAGACCCCCAATGAGGGCGGCGAGGATGCTCAGAGCGTCCTGACCATGTATACCTTTATGGATACCGTCCCTGATCTGGTCGGCACTGCTTGGAGCTTTATCGGTGGCTGCGTTGATGGCGTTATGATGACCGAGGATCAGGTCGCTGCTGCCTTGAGCCAGCTGGACGACTACTATATGTTCTACTTCAACGATGAGTCCACCGTCACCCTGTACGAGGGCGCCGATACCGCTACCACCGGCACCTATTCCGCCGCTAACGAAACCACCGTTAAGATCGAGGTCGGCGGCGTAACCTATGCTGCTGTCTTTGCCGAGGGCGAGAACGGCCCCATCATGGTCGCCCTGCTCAATTCCACCGGCACCAACGCCCTGATCTTCGAGATGGTCGTTGAGGGCTGATCCAAGCCATTAGGAACTGTGCTGTAAGCTAGAACTGCGGGCGGGCATATGGGTTCAACCCACGCCCGCCCCTTTCCTATCCCTGCGCCGGTTGCGAAAAACTTCTGCGGTTTGCAAAAAAGACGCCTTTCGGCGTCTTTTTTTGCGTGCTTTATTCCTTTGGGGATTTTGTATCAGCGGCCCTCCCACTCGGCCTGCCGGCGGGAAAACTCGCAGCCGCAGTAGGGCTGGCGGTATAGGCCATATTCCCGCGAAAGCGCGATGGACCGCTGATAGCCGCCCTTTTTCTTAAAATCAGAGGGCAGGTATTCCACCCCATACCGCTTGCCCAACTCCTGCCCAATGGCATTGAGCAGCGGAGCGTTTTTATGGGGGCTTACCGTAAGCGTGGTGGCAAAAAGGGGAAATCCTTTCTCTTGGGCATAGGCCGCTGCGCGTTCCAGCCGCAGCCGGAAGCACCGTTCACACCGGCTGCCGCCCTCAGGGGCGTCCTCCAGGCCGGCCGCAGCCCGCAAAAAGGCCTCGGAGGAGATGGAATCCTCCACCACCGTCACATCCCGGCAAAAGGGCGCCTCGGCGCAGAAGCGCCGCAGCTCCGCCAGCCGCTTTTGGTATTCCGCCGGGTCGGTGATATTGGGATTGCAGAAAAACAGCGTAATGGAGAAATATTGGGTCAGGTACTCCAGTACATAAGAGGAGCAAGGCGCACAGCAGGCATGCAGCAGCAGCGGCGGACGGGACACCACGCACAGCCGCTCTATTGCTTTTTCAGTCTCCCGCTGGAAGTTCGGTTTTTCCATTTTACCGCGCCTCTTTTCCGCTTTACTATCCCTATTATGCCACACCCGGCCCCAAAAGAAAAGCCCCCGCTAATGGCGGGGCTTTTGCTCAGCTGCCGTGCGTGCGCACCAGCAGCCGGTCCAGGTTATTGTGCTTGCGATAGGCTTCGCAGTACAGGCGGGTGCACTTCTGGTACAGGGCAAATTTCTTCCGGGCGGATTCCTCATCGCCGTATACCTTCCAGGTGCCCACGCACTTGGCACAGCGGGCGCCATGCCGGATAAATCCGCTGACATCCTCCGCCGGATAACCCAGGAACAATCCGATCTCATGCGGAAAATCCTTTCCCCTGTTCAGGCGGCGCACCAGCTCCACCACACAGCGCTCGGGGTCTTCGGTGGGGTAGCGCTTTTCCCTCAGAATGGCGCGTGCCCCCTGCTCCCGCAGGTCCCGCCGCAGTTTTTCCGGGCGATACATGTAGATGAGCTCCCGGTCACCCAGGCTTTTTACCGGTACCAGCCGGATACCGCAGGGCACCAGCCGTTGGTTCAGTCGGCGGATACTCTGCCACAGCGTGCGGGTATCCTCCGCTGGGCAGCTGAATAGGTTTCCTGTTTTTAGCCCTGCCATGGTGGGGCTGCACTGCTCCACCACCAGTTCTTCCGACATCCCGACGCCCCCTTTCCGCTTGTGCTGTTAGTATATCATTTTGGCTCCGCTTTATTTACGGTGGAACAGGCCGCCCAGGCCGTGCTTTTCCTCACAGGGCGCGGTGGTCACGCTTTTCAACTCATAGCCAGTCTCGGCGATCACCGCCCGCAGGCGTTCCTCCCCCAGCGGTTCCTCGCACCGGATGACCGTTTCGCCCTTGGTGTGGCTGGAGCTCACCTTCTTTACAGCAAAGTGGCTGCGGATGGCATCATTGATATGCGCCTCACACATGCCGCAGGCCATACCATCCACCTTCAGCGTCATCTGTACCATCTCACTCATCCTTTCTTCTCCGCCGCGTTTTTCAGCAGTGTTTTTATTTTGTATTTGATGTAACTGAGTCCCGCGGCCACCGCCAGCAGCAGCGCCGCAGTCCAGCACAGTTCCTGTATGTTCATGGGGTCCTCCTTAGGAGGCTGCCTCTTCTACCGCCTGGCGGTCACACAGCCCCGCCAGGCTTTCTTCCGGCACCTGCGCCAGCAGCTGACAGATCATCGTCTGCGGCTCTGTCAGCTCCGGGAAACCCTGCCGCAGCAGTGCCGCCGTGCTGTGGTAGTACCGCTGGTACCGCTTGGCCGTTCTGCTGCCGTATTCGGTCAGCGAAACCGCCCCGCGGGTGCCTTTCTTCACTAACCCCAACGCCGTCATGGTATCCACCATATTGTGGACGCTGGGTGGAGAAAGCTCTAGTGCCGCCGCCAGATCGACGCAGCGGGTGTGTCCGTTTGCGGCAGTCAGCCGCAGCAGCACCAGCAGGTAGCGGATATGGGCGGCCGTCAGTGCGTTTTGGTTAGCCATTGCTTACCTCCTGTTAAGGCAAAGGGGAAACGCAGATGCTTCCATCCGCGTCTCCCCGCCTGTTGCTTTGTTACTTCTGGTGGCAGGAGCCCGACATGGCGCAGTGGGCACAGTTGCAGCCACAGCTGGATTTTCCTTTTTTCTTGTCCTTTACCAGCTTCCGGATGATGAGTACAACAACGAGAAGCAATACGGCCGAGATCAGAATCGTACCGATATTTTCCGTGATCCATGCTAGCATAAGTCCGACTCCTTTCTGTTATGTCTATGGTCTAAAGTGATTTTGCGAATTACATCTCTACCTTGGTGGTCAGCTTGGTGGCCTCCTTATAAGGGCGTACCAGCATGTAGATGATAGCAGCGAGTACGATAACCGCAGCGATCACACCAATGATATTGGCATTGCCAGTGAACAGGCCGCCGAACTGGTTGATCATCAGGGCTACCGCATAGGCAAAGCCGCACTGATAACCGATAGCGAACCAGGTCCACTTGGGGCTGTTCATCTCACGCTTGATAGCACCGATGGCCGCGAAGCAGGGAGCGCACAGCAGGTTGAATACCAGGAAGCTGTAACCGGTGATGCCGTTGAACGCAGCCGCGATAGCATCATATACCGTACCGGCGCCGCCGCTGTACAGTACGCCCAGCGTACCAACGATGTTTTCCTTCGCAACCAGACCGGTGATAGAAGCAACGGTCGCCTGCCAGTTGCCCCAGCCCAAAGGTGCAAAGATCCAGGCGATGGCATTGCCGATCTTGGCCAGGATGGAAGCGCTGATCTGATCCTCCTCCAACATGCCGAACTGCCCGTCCAGCCAGCCGAAGCGGGAGGTAAACCACACAAAGATGGTGGAAAGCAGAATGATGGTGCCCGCCTTCTTGATGAAGGACCAGCCGCGCTCCCACATGGAACGCAGGACATTGCCCAGCGTGGGCCAGTGATACGCGGGCAGCTCCATCACAAAGGGAGCCGGATCGCCGGCAAACATCTTGGTCTTCTTCAGCATGATGCCGGAAATGATGATGGCAGCCATGCCGATGAAGTAAGCGGAGGTGGAAACCCAGGCGCTGCCGCCAAACAGAGCGCCGGCGATCATGCCGATGAAGGGAACCTTGGCGCCGCAGGGGATAAAGGTGGTGGTCATGATGGTCATCCGGCGGTCCCGCTCATTCTCGATGGTACGGGAAGCCATGATGCCGGGGATACCGCAGCCGGTACCAATGAGCATGGGGATGAAGGACTTACCGGAAAGGCCGAACTTACGGAAGATACGGTCCAGTACGAAGGCGATACGGGCCATATAGCCGCAGGCCTCCAGGAAAGCCAGCATCAGGAACAGCACCAGCATCTGCGGCACAAAGCCCAGCACCGCACCGACGCCCGCCACAATGCCGTCCAAAATCAAGCCGGAGAGCCAGTCGGCGGTATCGGCCTTCTCCAGGGCGTTCCCCACCAGCACGGGGACACCGGGCACCCATATGCCGTAATCAGCAGGATCAGGCTCATCAAAGCCATTCTTCTCCAAATAGCTTACTGCATCTACATAAGTCATGGGAACAGTGGTATCTTCATCTGCTCCTTCAGGGATTGCGTCATAGTATGCAGTCCACTCGTCAACCGCAAGGGTTTCTTCATCTTCTACCTCTATGGTAGCGGTGTTTCCGGCGGGCTTAAATTTCTTCATCTCCGCCAAGGCCGCATCGGCGTCAAAATCCTCCGCTTCCATGTCCAGACCCAAGAAGGCATCTACCGCCTGAGTAGCTGCGGTATAATCGTCTGCCTGTTCATGATATGCCTTGCTGCCAATACCCAGCAGATGCCAGCCATCGCCGAACAGTCCGTCATTCGCCCAGTCGGTAGCGGGGGCGCCCACGCCCACCATGGCAACCCAGTAAACGATAAACATGACGACCGCGAAGATGGGCAGACCCAGCCACCGGTTGGTCACAATGCGGTCGATCTTATCGGAGGTGGAAAGACCGCCGTGATTCTTTTTCTTGTAGCAGGCCTTAATGACCTCGCCGATGTAGATATATCTCTCGTTGGTGATGATGGATTCGGCATCGTCATCCATTTCGGTCTCTACGGCCTTGATGTCGTTTTCGATGTGCTCCAATACTCCCTTATCGATATTCAGAGAGGAAAGCACCTTATCATCGCGCTCAAAGATCTTGATGGCGTACCAGCGCTGCTGCTCTTCGGGCATATTGTGCACGGCGGCTTCCTCAATGTGGGCCAGGGCGTGCTCTACGCTGCCGGAGAAGGTGTGCTGCGGAACGGTCTTGCTGTTCTTGGCGGCATCAATGGCAGCCTCGGCGGCAGCCATCACGCCGGTCCCCTTCAGCGCGGAGATCTCCACCACCTTGCAGCCCAGCTGGCGGGAAAGCTCCTCAACATTGATCTTATCGCCGTTTTTCTTTACCAAATCCATCATGTTGATGGCGACGACGACCGGGATGCCCAGCTCGGTCAGCTGGGTGGTCAGGTACAGGTTACGCTCCAGGTTGGTACCATCAATGATGTTCAAGATGGCATCGGGGCGCTCGCCCAGCAGATAATTACGGGCTACTACTTCTTCCAGGGTGTAGGGGGAAAGGGAATAAATGCCGGGCAGGTCGGTGATGGTAACGCCTTCGTGCTTTTTCAGCTTACCTTCCTTTTTCTCTACGGTAACACCCGGCCAGTTGCCTACAAACTGGTTGGAGCCGGTCAGCGCGTTGAACAGGGTAGTTTTACCGCTGTTGGGGTTACCGGCAAGGGCAATTCTTACATCCATGCGTTATGGCCTCTCTTTCTGATGATTTTGATTAGCAGACGCTAACCATATGTCGTTAAAAATGCGGGATGCAGCCTCCCGCGGGGTCCGACTTATTCTACCTCTATCTGTTCGGCATCGGCCTTGCGCAGAGAAAGCTCGTACCCGCGCACCGTTACCTCGATGGGATCGCCCAGCGGCGCTACCTTGCGGATATAAACCTCAACACCTTTGGTCAGGCCCATATCCATGATGCGTCGCTTGATGGCGCCTTCGCCATGGATCTTTACCACACGGACGGTCTCGCCGATCTTGGCCTCTTTCAGATTTTTCATCGTCTGGTTCCTCCTTCTTGTCACATTTCGCTTGTGCTTATGTAGTGTAAAAAGGCATCGCTGCCGTTATACCATAATTTTTACCGCCATTTCCTTGCTGATGGCCACGCGGGCTTCCTTTACATTCACTATCACATTGCCGCCCAGGGTGTTTACCACGGTCACTTCACCGCCCACCACAAAGCCCAGATTCTCCAAATGGCGTTTTACCTCCGGGCTGCCGCCAATGCGCTTGATGATATTTTCTTCCCCTACCTGCGCCAGGCTTAAAGGCATCATTTGTTTGTCCTCCGTTCCTCAGCCGGTGTCTTTCTTTTGGCTGATGTCACTTTGCAGTTAGCGCTTGCTAACCATGCATTATAATACAAAAACCGCCCTCTCTTGTCAATGGATTTTTCTCAAAAAAAATTCTCCTCCCGCATTTTCGGCAGTCCTGCCATCAGGTTAGCCTTGACTAACAAAAAACTTGTGCAGTTTGCCAATGCTAACTCGTCATTTCCCCCGCCGCATTACTGTTTTGCTCCTTTTTTATGGAGAATTTCCCCCACAGCCTTGCACTTTGCCCCAAAAATGTGTAAACTATACTCGTAAGGTCTTATTTGCGGCCCATCCATCTCTTATTATGTAAGGAGTATTCTATGCTGGAATTGCAACACATCAGCTACGAAACCGAAGAAAACCGTGAAATACTGCACGATATCAGCCTGACAATCCAGGACCGCTTTGTGGCCATCACCGGTCCCAATGGCGGCGGTAAATCCACCCTGGCCAAAATCATTGCCGGTATCTATACCCCCACCTCCGGCCGCATTCTGCTGGATGGCGAGGACATCACCGCCTTTTCCATCACCGAACGCGCCCGCCGGGGCATCAGCTATGCCTTTCAGCAGCCGGTGCGCTTTAAGGGCCTACGGGTCGGCGACCTGATGAACCTGGCCGCCGGAAAGGACGCCAATATCGCCGAAGTCTGCGCCTACCTCAGCGAGGTTGGTCTTTGCGCCCGGGATTATATCGACCGGGAGCTGGACGCCAGCCTCTCCGGCGGTGAATTAAAGCGCATCGAGATCGCCATGGTGCTGGCCCGCGGCACCGCCCTTTCGGTCTTTGATGAGCCGGAAGCCGGCATCGACCTTTGGAGCTTTCAGAATCTCATCCGTGTCTTTGAAAAGATGTACGAGCAGACCCGCGGCAGCATCCTCATTATCAGTCACCAGGAGCGTATCCTTAATATCGCCGATACCATCGTCCTGCTGAAGGATGGCCGCCTGGCGGAATGCGGTCCCCGGGAGGAAGTCCTCCCCCGCCTGCTGCGCAATATCGATACCGCCCCGCCGGTGTGCAGTATGCTTTCCGATCCCATCAAGGAGGTGCGCTAAATGATTGACGAGATCCAAAAAAGACTGTTAAAAGAAGTCGCTGACCTCGATAGCCTGCCCATCGGCGCCTACAATATCCGCGCCAACGGCGCCCCCGCCGGGCGCAATACCACCGCCCACATCAATATCGTCACCAAAACCGATAAACCCGGCATTGATATTATCATCGCCCCCGGCACCAAAAATGAAAGCGTCCACATTCCCGTGGTCGTCAGCCAAACCGGCCTTAAGGATTTGGTCTATAATGACTTCTATATCGGTGAAAATGCCGATGTGGTCATCATCGCGGGCTGCGGCATCCACTGCGCCGGGGCCGAGGAAACCTCCCATGACGGCATCCATACCTTCCATGTGGGGAAGGGCGCCCACCTACGCTATGTGGAAAAGCACTACGGCGAAGGCGAAGGCCGCGGCAAGCGGGTAATGAACCCCACCACCATTGTCTACCTGGAGGAGGGTGCTTCCATGGATATGGAGACCACCCAGATCGCCGGGGTGGATGACACCCTGCGCAAAACCGGCGGCACTCTGGCGGCCGGTTCCACCCTTACGGTGCATGAGAAGATCATGACCACCGGCGACCAGCACGCCATCACCGATTTTGCCATCGACCTGAATGGCGAAAACTGCAGCGCCGATGTGGTAAGCCGCAGCGTGGCGCGGGACCACAGCAAGCAGGAGTTCCGCAGCAGCATCAATGGCAACAATGCCTGCGCCGGTCACAGCGAATGTGACGCCATCATCATGGATAAGGCCTGCGTCATCGCCACCCCGGCCCTTACCGCCAACCATGTTGATGCCGCCCTGATCCACGAAGCCGCCATCGGCAAGATCGCGGGTGAGCAGATCATCAAACTGATGACCCTCGGCCTGACCGAAGAGGACGCCGAGCGGGAGATCGTCAACGGATTCCTAAAATAAACGAAGGAGGCTCATCCCATGAATATTACCGAACGCTTCTTAAAATATGTGGGCTACGGCACCAACAGCGATGAAAAGAGCGAGACCTGTCCCTCCACCCCCAATCAGCTGGTGCTGGGGGCCGCCATTGCTGAAGAACTGAAAGCCCTGGGACTTACCGATGTAGAGCAGGATGCCGATGGCTATGTTTACGGCTATCTCCCCGGCGAGGGCGAAGCCCTTGGCCTTATTGCCCACATGGATACCAGTCCCGCCGTCAGCGGCGATCACATTAAGCCCCGCATTGTCACCTACCCCGGCGGCGTACTGGAGCTGGGCGCTTCCACCCTTTCCCCCACCGATTATCCCTTCCTGGAGGAATACATCGGCCAGGAGCTTATTGTCACCGATGGCACCACCCTGCTGGGCGCCGATGATAAAGCCGGTGTGGCGGAGATCGTTACCCTGTGCGAGTACCTGCTGGCTCACCCCGAGGTAAAGCATCGTCCCATTGCCGTCTGCTTCACCCCCGATGAGGAGATCGGCCGCGGCACCGACCGCTTCCGCATGGATCGCTTCCCTGCCAAGGAAGCCTATACCGTGGATGGCGGCGAGCTGGGCGAGATCGAGTATGAAAACTTCAATGCCGCGGCGGCGACGGTCAAGGTGCGGGGGCTCAATATCCACCCCGGTAGTGCCAAAAACAAAATGAAGAACGCGGCCCTGCTGCTGGCGGAATTTATCGGCCTGCTGCCCGCCGCCGAAACTCCCGCCCACACCGAGGGCTATGAGGGCTTCTTCCACCTCTGCGAAATGTCGGGCGATGAATCCTCCGCCGAAGCGGCCTACATCATCCGCGATCACAACCGGGAAAAGTTCGAGACCCGCAAGGTGCTCATGCAGCAAACCGCCGATTTTATGAATCAGAAATACGGTGCCGGCACCTTTACCCTGCATATGACCGATAGCTACTACAATATGAAAGAGAAGCTCACCGACCATATGTACCTGATCCATAACGCCGAAGCCGCCATGCAAAAGGCCGGTGTCACTCCCAAGATCGTCGCCATCCGCGGCGGCACCGATGGCGCCCGTCTCTCCTACGAGGGGCTCCCCTGCCCCAACCTCTCCACCGGCGGTCTCAATTTCCACTCCATCCACGAATTTATCCCCGTCCGTTCGCTGGAAAAGATGGTCGAAGTTCTCCGGAACCTTGTCACCCTGTAAAAGCACAAAAATATTCCCCCTGCCGCTCCTTTCCGGGAACAGCAGGGGGAATTTTTATGTCAGCTTATTTTTCATAACGCTCAACCATGCGCCGGAAAGATTCTGCGGTGTAAAAGCCACCGGATCGACCGCCACAAAGGGGGCAGGCTCCACTCCAAGAAAATAGTGAGCACAGGCGTATGCCAGCAGCCGTCCTATTTCATAGCTGTTCGGCACCACCACGCCAATGACATTACTGTGCTCATCCAGCTGGTCTATCACTTCCTTACTTACGCCCTGCGTCACCACCTTAATATCGGTACGCCCCAGCAGCGACAGTACTCCCAACACCGCCTCCGCCATGCGGCTTTGGCTGATGTACAGCGCCTCTATCTGCGGCAGCTCCCGCAGCAGGTCGTTTATCATCGTGTACGCCTGCGTTTCCTCGGTATACTGCACCACCTTATCCAGTGTGATCAGTGGGAACTCCTCCTCCAATATGCTGATGGCACTGCGATCACGGTGCCGCGCCGGCTGGGAATCTCCGCCGTAGCACAGGTAGGCGGCATGGGTCAGCCCATGCGCTGTCATGTATTTGCCCAGCAGCCAGCTGGCCTGCTTACCGCTTTCCACCATGTTGCTGGCAATACAGCAGTCGTACTGGTTCGCGGTAAAGCCTGTCGGCACACAGGAGGAAAACAGCACCTTTGTGCGGCGGGGCAGGTGCTTCCGGAAAGGCGAAACACTGCATTCATCCAGGTTAGGGATGCAGATAACCGCATCCGGCTTGGCCGCAGCAAAGCTCTGCAATTGCAGCTCCTGGATCTCATAGCTGCCATGGGCGTCGGTCTTTTGCACCAGATGGATCCCCAGCGTATTCAGGCCGTCCCGCAGCCCCTCCAGCTTGGAATGGCTCACCGGCGTGGTCTCCATATAGGTGGAAACGCACACCTTGTAGTCACCCGCCCGCACCTTTTGGATATCCGCCTCGGAAAGCTCCAGTGAAAGCTGACTGGCGCCGGGGCGGTCAAACTGGTCAAAAACCAGTGCCTTGGTGCTGTCCCCGGTGATGAACTCCGGCGAGATGCTGAAAAACCGCTGCCCGCCGTCCCCTTTTATTATTTTGATGATATCCTGCACCACCTCGATGATTCTCATATCGATACGGGTGCGGTTAAAAAACAGGTACTTGGTAAGGAAGATATCCCCGATGGCCAAAAGGGAGATATCCTGAGGCATGGTGACGCCCTGATGCTGCAGGTAATCCACCACATGCATCGTCGCCATCATTTCAGTGGTAATAATGCCGGTAATGCCTCGGCTTTGCAGTGTTCCCAATACCTGGTCCAGGTTTTCCAGCGCCAGCGTACGGAACAGGTAAGTCTCGATCTCCACCAGGTTTTCATCAGGAAATACCATATGGTTCTGCTTGTAAAACAGCTTGCATGTCTCCAGCACCAGCCGATTGGTGTAGGGGTTCTCCTTGGGTGTGATAACCAGAATGTTGCGGTGCCCCAGCGAGACCATATGCCGCAGCGCCGCTACCATCGCCGCACGGTAATCAAAGTTGATGTGGTAGCAGCGCGGGTACACCTTCGGGTCGTGGTTCAGGAAGATGATGGGTGCCTCCACTGTCTCGTGATAGCGGGTCTGCACCAGCCGCACCGTGTAGTCCAGTATGATGTAGTCCAACCCATAGCGCTTCTGATAAGTTTTCAGCTCCTGCAGGGTCATCTCGGTCTTTACCAAAATCGATACCACCTCAATATCACCGGGACCCACCACACGGTGAAAAAGCTCCTCGCGGCTATGGATATCTCCGCAGCAGTGCAGGGCATCTATCAGGTCCTCGGCAAAGCTGCACCGATAGTTGCGCAGTAAAAAGCCCACCGTGATCTTCCCACGCTCCTGCTTTGGCGCACCCAACTCCTCCATGGCCCGCTCCACACGGCCGCGCAGTTCGTCACTGACGAACCTTGTCCGGTTGATGACATGCGACACCGTCGCCACCGATGTACCCGCCCGCTTCGCGATCTCCTGAATGGTCGCCATATTTTTCACACCCTCTCGTTTTGTCAAAAATTCGTTATCGCTTTTGTGCAGTTTACCGTTTTAGCCTCCTCTAATCTTTTTTTGGTGTCAAAATTTGCGTAAAACAGCACTTTCATGTGCTTTCCGCTTCATTGTCTTGCCTTTGATAACCTCTTTCTCTTGTTCAAAATCGTCAAATTGTTGTTTATTTTTTGGCATATTTGTGAAATCCAGCACCATTTTTACCTTAATCAGAAACAGCGAAGTCCAATTTGCGTAAATAATACACTTTTTCGGCCCAAAAAGCAATGTTTTTCCGTTCTGTTTCAGTCAAAATTCTCTTTTTCTCATTTGACACTCCCGAATGTTGACGGTAACATGAAACTGTAATGTGTGGCGCGCGCACAAAACAGTGTTCAAATAATAGAAAGATTCAAGAATATTTGAGGAGTGTAGTTTTATGAAGTTAGAAAAGGAAGGCTTGGTCGTAACCCCATTGACCGAGCAGAAAACCGGTCTGTGGGATATGGCATTCATCTGGTTCTGTGCCAATGTCGCCGTCCCCCGTCTGATGATCGGCGGCTCGCTGGCGGAGCTGGGCTTCGGCAAAATGATACTCATTCTCATCGCCGGCAACATTCTGGTATTCCTGCCTCTGCTGGCGCTGGGCGTCATCGGCTTCAATGTTCGTATCCCCACCATGGCTGCCACCCGCATGACCTTCGGCGTTAAGGGCTCCTATCTGCCTTCCGTCGCCAACGGCATTCAGCTGCTGGGCTGGGGCGCCAATGTCACCGTTATCTGCGGCGCTTCCATCAACAGCATCATTAAGGCAATGACCGGCTTTGAAAACCTTGCCCTGTGGATCGTTGTCACCGGCATCGTTCAGCTCGTCATTACTGCCTACGGTGTGCGTTCCATTACTTGGCTGCAGCGTGTTTCCGTTCCGCTGCTGGCTATTCTCACAGTTGTTTCCGCCATTCTCATCATCAAGAACTACGGCTGGAGCAGCATCACCAATTATCAGCCTGTCGCCGCCATCGGTCTGCTTGCCGGTCTTGATATCGTCGCCAGCAACGCCTTCGCGTGGGGTCCCATGGTCTGCGACTACACCCGCTACGCCAAAAGCAAGTCCTCCTCCAGCTGGGGCACCCTCATCGGTTCTCTCGCCGGTGCTGCGGGCTTCATGTTCGTGGGCGGCATCTCCTATATGACCACCGGCAATGCCAACCCTGTTGATATGCTGCTTTCTCTGGGGCTTGGTATTCCCGCGCTGCTCATCATCGTGCTGTCCTCCGTTACCACCAATGTTATGAACCTCTACTCTGCCTCCATCTCCTTCGTCAATGTCTGGCCCAAGGCGAAGCCCTGGCAGATCATCGGCATCGGCGGCATCGTTATGACCGGTATCGCGCTGATCCCCAACCTCATCGGTCATTTCATCAGCTTCCTCACCATCGTCGGCTCCATCTTCGTTCCGCTTATCGCTATCATGCTGGTAGATTACTTCCTCATCAAGAAACAGAAAGTGGTTCCCGAGGAAATGCTGGCAGAGGATAGCACCTCCAAGTACTGGTTCAAGGGCGGCTTTAACTGGAAGGCCATCATCATCTGGCTCATCGGTGCCGTTATGTACAACATGCTCTATTACTTCTGGCCGGTTCTTGGTTCCTGCATTCCCACCTTCCTCGTCATCGGTATCCTGTATTATCTGGTCGCCGATAAGAAATGATCCATGGAGAAAGGCGGTAACTAAACTATGAGCACTATTCTCATCAAAAACGCCAGAATGCGCGGTCATCAGGAGCTCACCGATCTCTACATCAAGGACGGTGTCTTTGCCGAGATCGGGGGCGGGCTTTCTTACCCTGCCGATGAGATCATTGATGTCGCCGGCAAGCTGGTCTCCGCCCCGTTCTGCGATGCCCATCTGCATCTGGATGCTGTCCTCAGCGTCGGCAAGCCCCGCTACAATATGAGCGGCACCCTCATCGAGGGCATCAACATCTGGGGCGAGCGCATGCAGGGTCTTACCAAGGAGACCATCAAGAAAAACGCCCGCGATGTCATCAAGTGGGAAGTCGCCAATGGTTCCATGTTCCTGCGCACCCATGCAGATGCCACCGAGCCGACTGGTACTGTGGTGGAAGCGCTGCTGGAGGTTCGTGAGGAAATGAAGGACCTTGTCGATCTTCAGATCGTCGCGTTTCCTCAGGAATGTATCTTCACCGAAAAGGGTCACACCGACCTGATGGAAAACGCCATGAAGCTGGGCTGCGATGCCGTTGGCGGCCTACCCTACATGGAGTACAGCCCTGAGGACGGCCTGCGCGATGTCAAGTTTGTCTTTGACCTCGCGGAAAAATACGGTGCGCTCATCGATATCCACTGCGATGAAAATACCGATGACCAGTCCCGCTTTGTGGAGGCAATGGCACGGGAAACAATTGTCCGTGGAATGCAGGGCCGTGTTACGGCAAGCCATACCACCGCCATGCACAATTACAATAATGACTTCGCGTTCAAGCTCATAGGCTTCCTCAAAAAAGCCCAAATGAACATGGTCACCAATCCCTTCGCCAACTCCTGCCTGCAAAACCGCACCGACGGCTACCCCCGTCACCGCGGGCACACCCGTGTGGATGAGCTCCTGGCCAATGGCATCAATGTCTGCATCGGCAGCGATGACATCATGGATCCGTGGTATCCCATGGGCAAGGGCTCACCGCTTGCCGGCGCCGCCCTGCTGATGAACTACGCCCAACTCAGCGGCTATCCGCAGGTCGCCCAGCTCATTGATATGATCACCTGCAACAGCGCCCGCACTATGTGCCTTACGGGCTATGGTCTCACCGTTGGCAATCCCGCCAATATGATCGTACTGGACGCCGAAAGCGAGTTTGACGCTATCCGCCTGCAAAGTGAATGTCTCTATGTCATTCGCCATGGCTGCGTCGTCTGCCGCACGGTACCCGCCCGCCGCACACTGGAATTCGAGGGCAAGCAGGAAAATATCGACTTCCGCCTCACCGCGGAAAACCTCTAAGCAAAGGAAGGCAAATCTTATGGCAATGAACAATAAAAATGACAACCGCAGCAAAAAGATCGTCTTTTGCTCCAGCTGCCTACTGAATACCAATAATAAGGTGCTTCCGCTGGCACGCTACGGTGGCTTCAGCAAGGAATTTATTGATATCCTTGCTAAATACGATCTGGGCGTACAGCAGATGGATTGCCCCGAAACCCTATACCTTGGCATCCAGCGCTGGCAGCACACCAAGAATCTTTATGACAATGTTGGCTTCCGCCGTCACTGCCGTCAGCTGGCGGAAAAGGAAGTAGACTATATGTACTCCTACATGCAGATGGATTATGATACCGTAGCAGTGCTGTGCTGTGATGGTTCCCCCACCTGCGGTTGCGGGCTGACCAGTTGGGATGAAAACTGGGGCGGCCCCCCTGAGGCTCCTCTGGATTACGGCAATGCTGTTATCGAAGGTGTCGGCGTTTTTGTCGATGAAATGCAAAAGGCGATCCGCGATCGTGGCCTACCCATGCCTCCGTTCTATGGTCTGGGGCTCGATGATGCCTCTCAGCCCTTCGATCAGATCATCGCAAACTTTGATGCCTTCCTTGCAAAGTGCATGAAGGAACTCGAAAAGTAACAGGTTTTCCCTCTCTCTTTTGGGGCCAGCCGGAATTGTCCCCCCGGCTGGCCCTTTCTCTTTGTCCTTTGCCCTATTTCTTCATTTCCTGGGCTCCCCTCTCCACCGGCGGTCTCAATTTCCACTCCATCCACGAATTTATCCCCGTCCGTTCGCTGGAAAAGATGGTCGAAGTTCTCCGGAACCTTGTCACCTTGTAAAAGCACAAAAATATTCCCCCTGCCGCTCCTTTCCGGGAACAGCAGGGGACATTTTTCTGCCAACCGGTACGGTTTTCCCTCCTTTTCCCTCCTTTTCCCTCCTTTTTCCTCCTTTTTCCTCCCTTTTACCTTTTGTGTGGATATAAGCCTATCCGCCAATCCATCCGTCGATTTGACGGAAAATGGGCGTAGAAAAAGGACGGTCGATTTCTCGGCTGCCCTTTCGATATGAAGATAGCTCATTCAGTTTGCGGCAGGGTCTTGTTCTGATACTTCTTCACCAGAAGTTTGGTTATTGAGGAGCGGGCCATACCCGTCTGGGTTTCCGTCGAGGTCTGTGCTATGATAGTTTTCATACAACCAGTATTTCCCGCCAATCCCAACGACGATGTTTTCGCCATATTGATAAACTTCTGCGCCAACAATAGGGTGATTTGCCTGGAAGTTTTCTTTGGGTATGCCGTCCAAATAATTACCTGCGTCATTTGTGCCTTGGAAGTTGGTAACATCACTTTCAATGACACCTAAATAAACAAAATCGTCTTTCAATTCGTTGAACGATGTTTGCGAAGTAGACTGTTTATACAAGGTGTCATTAACATAAATCATCGGTGCTGCGTCTGCTATACCCGGAGTAGTAACACTATCGTTGTTGTGGAGAAAAAGGGGAGTTGCCGCAACGCATACTAAAGCCAAACAAGCTGCAACCGCTCCCCATTTAGCCCAGATGGACTTCTTTGCTTTTTGGTATACCCTTGCCTCGCTGACATATTTCTCATTGATATCGCCAAGGACCTCATACAGTTTTTCGTTAGTCATAGTTCAAAGCCCCTTTCTAAAAGGTAGTTGTGCAGTTTAAGGCGGAGGCGGTTAAGGGTCATTGATACTGCCCCATCATTCATGCCGTGCCGGACAGCAATTTCTGAAATGCCATCGGTGTACCAGTATCGGCTGATAAAAATACTTCTATTCTCTGGAGAAAGACTATCCAGAAATGTATCAATGGCTTTCGTGAGTTCCTTTTGGTCAAATGCCTGCCCAACATCATCCTTGCCAGATACCAGGTCTGAAAGTTCCTCCAAAACCACAGGCAACTCTCCGCCGCCTCGTTTGTCGGCATTGTTATGCTTGTATCGGTTAAACGATAAGTTTCGGACTATTTTCCCAAGGAATGTAGATAGAATGCTCGGTCTATGCGGTGGCATGGAGTTCCACGCGTTCAAGTATGTGTCGTTCACACATTCCTCGGCATCTTCATTATTACCCAATATGTTTTTGGCAATCGAGGTGCAGTAGCTTCCATACTTGTCTGCTGTTGCGGGGATTGCCTGCTCATTCCTATCCCAGTATAACTGGACTATATTTGCGTCATCCATCAGCGTTCACCCCACTTTCGAATTCACCCTTTCACCTATATACACAACTTTTGAACTCAAATCTCACACATTTTTTCAAATATCTTTCTATCCCATAATACCACAATGTTCTACAATTTTGGCATGAAAAGATGCCGAGGTTGCCTTCGGCTCTTTTCGGTATCCAGTATCGGTGAAGTGCGTGATTTAGTGAAATCACTGGAGTTCTACCCTATCCACACAAAGGTTAAAAGGGAGCCTTTTTCCCTTTCGTTGACATTCTCATTTAGTAATAGTATACTATAAGCTAGGTCTGCTATTTGTGCAAAAATACTTTTACGGAGGTCGTCATGTCCGTCAATTCCATGCCAAAAGAAAACAAAATGGGGACAATGCCGGTCAAAAAGCTCATTTTTAATATGGCCCTGCCGCTCATCATCTCCATGCTCATCCAGGCCCTTTATAATATCGTCGATAGCATCTTCGTCTCCCGCATCAGTGAAGATGCCCTCACCGCCGTTTCGCTGGCCTTCCCCGTTCAGAACCTCATGATCGCCTTTGCCACCGGCACCGGCGTGGGTATGAACGCCCTGCTTTCCCGCCGCCTGGGCGAGAAAAACCGCGAGGCCGCCGAGGAAGTCGCCAATGTCGGCCTGCTGCTTTCTATCTGCACCGCCGTGGTATTCGCGCTATTCGGGGTTTTCGGCTCTCAGCTCTACTTCTCCATGCAAAAGGGCGTTTCCCCCATCATCGCGGAATACGGCGCCCAGTATCTTTCCATCGTCTGCATCGGCTCCATCGGCATCTTTGTGGAGATCACCGCCGAGCGGATGCTGCAGGGCACCGGCCAAACCCTCATCACCATGTTCATTCAGGGCATCGGCGCCATCATCAATATCATCCTCGATCCCATCATGATCTTCGGCCTCCTCGGCTGCCCTGCCATGGGTGTCCGGGGCGCTGCCTATGCTACCATCATCGGTCAATTGGTCGCCGCAGTGCTTGGCATTGTCCTCAATCAAAAGCACAATACCGATGTCCGTGTCAATCTCAAAAAAATCCGTTTCAATTTTCCCCTCATCGGCGAGATCTATTCCATCGGCTTCCCCTCCATTTTGATGACCGCCATCGGCTCGGTCACCACCTACCTCATGAATCAGATCCTGCTGGCGTTCAGCACCACTGCGTCGGCGGTCTACGGCGTCTACTTCAAGCTCAACAGCTTTTTCTTTATGCCGCTCTTCGGCCTCAATAATGCCGTTGTTCCCATCGTCGCCTACAATTACGGTGCCCGCAACCGCGGCCGCATCCATCAGGCCATCCGCACCTCCACCATCACCGCTGTCACCATCATGCTGCTGGGCTGGGCCGCATTCTTCTTCCTGCCGGTGCCGCTGCTCCGCCTGTTCGATGCCTCCGAAGCCATGATCGCCATTGGCATCCCGGCCTTCCGCATCACCTCCTTCACCTACCCGCTGGCCGCTGTCAGCATCGTTGCCAGCAGCGTGTTCCAGGCCCTGGGTAAGAGCATATACAGCATGCTGGTCTCGCTGGGCCGTCAGCTCATCGTGCTCATCCCAGTGGCGTACCTGTTCTCCCTCACCGGTGTGCTGGATGATGTCTGGCTCGCCTTTCCCATCGCGGAGGTCGTCTGCCTTATCTCCTCGCTGTTCTTCCTCAAAAAAGTCCTCCACCGGCTGGATCACTTCCCGCAGTAATATTTATGGTTTCTTAGCGCTCGATAAATTTTCTTCACATAAAGCAGCACAAATCCCCCCCTATTTGTGTATTTTCTCCCTGTTGTCGAAAATTTTATCGGTTTTCCTGTGTGCATTTGTCAGTTTTTTAGTCTTGACAGCAGCAAACTAAAGCGCTAAAATGGCAGCATCAAAGATCAATTCACCCCAAGCGGTGAAGGAAAGGAGCCCCGGCATGATGAAGTTCGTTACCGCTCATCAGAATCATCACTTCGCTTCTGCATGCACAGAGGCTTCTTCTGCCTGCGTCGCTTCTGCCAGCTCTGCCAATATCGTCATTATTATGGGCGCCATGGTTATGGCGTCCATTTTTGTTGCCATTATTTCCATTATTGGCACAATTCCATATGGCTGGCGTGGGGTACAGAACGGTTGAGCTTGTAAGAAAAACGAGCCGAAAGCGGTCCCGCTGGTCAGCGGGACCGCTTTTTTTGCTACTTGTACGGGGAGGTAATCGACATGAAACTCACAGGCGCGCGGATCTTGATGGAATGTCTGCGGGAACAGAAGGTGGATACCATTTTCGGGTATCCCGGCGGCACGATTTTGAACGTGTATGACGCTTTATATGACTGCAAGGAGATCACCCATATTCTGACTTCCCATGAGCAGGGGGCCGCTCACGCGGCGGACGGCTACGCCCGCAGCACCGGCAAGGTGGGCGTGTGCTTCGCCACCTCCGGCCCCGGCGCAACGAACCTGACCACCGGCATCGCCACCGCGTACATGGATTCCTCCTCAGTGGTCTTTATCTCCTGCAACGTGCCCCAGAACCTCATCGGTCGGGACGCGTTTCAGGAGGTGGACATCACCGGCATTACGATGCCCATTACGAAATCCACCTATCTGGTGCGGGATGTGACAAAGCTGGCGGACACGGTGCGGGAGGCCTTCGCCCTGGCCCGCAGCGGCCGCCCCGGTCCGGTGGTCATCGACATCACCCGGGACGTGACCAGCGCCGAGTGCGACTACGAGCCGCTGCCTCTGGAGCAGCACGCTGCCTCCGGGCATCTGGCATCCCTGATCCGCCGGGCCTACACCAGCAGCCTGAAAATGCCGGAGGCGGATCTGGATGACGTGGAAAAGCTGGTGGAGATGATCGCGGAATCCCAAAAGCCCATGCTGATCTGCGGCGGCGGCGTGGTCCGCAGCCGTGCCCACGAGGAATTCCGGCAGTTTGTCCGCCGGATCGACGCGCCGGTGGCCATCACCGTGATGGGTGGCGGCGGCGTTTCCGGCCGGGACGTGATGACCACCGGCATGATCGGGATGCACGGCTCCGTGGCCTCCAACATGGCCTGCGACAACTGCGATCTGCTGATCGCCGTGGGCTGCCGGTTCTCCGACCGGGTGGCGTTGAAGCCGGAGACCTTCGCGCATCAGGCCAAGATCGTCCATATCGACATCGACCGGGCGGAGATCAACAAGAACGTCCAGACGGACCATCACATCATCGGCGACGCCAAGCAGGTCCTGAATCTGCTGCTGGAGCGCCTGCCCCAATACGAGCATAAGGAGTGGAAGGATTTCGTGCTCTCCTTCCCGCGGGAAACGGAGTACGGCGAAAGCGAGAGCGTTCTGACGCCGAAGCAGGTGCTTTCCGCCATTGCCCGGAAATGCCCGCAGGATTCCATCGTGGCCACGGATGTGGGCCAGCACCAGATGTGGGCCATCCAGCACCTGCATTTCGACTATCCCGGCCAGCTCCTGACCTCCGGCGGCTTCGGCACCATGGGCTTCGGCCTGGGGGCCGCCATCGGCGCCAAACAGGGGAACCCGGACAAAACGGTGATCCACATCACCGGCGACGGCTGCTTCCGCATGAACGGCAACGAGCTGGCTACCG
>ENA-ORNY01000701-ORNY01000701.1-human-gut-metagenome-genome-assembly--contig:-NODE-701-length-21698-cov-5.798133_pt1 | contig 21698 bp, 16 predicted proteins | sample MGYA00242122_ERZ509036 | MGnify/ENA primary metagenome ERZ509036 (study PRJEB26280, sample SAMEA2338696) | human gut metagenome | biome: human gut; feature: human-associated habitat; material: faeces... | reverse complement strand
CAGTATGATAAAAAGAATTGCCAATCCCACAAATATTGCCGTATAAATCAATTCTTTCATGTGGAATACTACGATTTTTGTTTTTGAACTCATAATAACCTCCTGTATTTGTTTTCTTAGGTTTTTGTTCTTTATAATGTATGAAAAAGGTTGGAAAATTATACAGCTTTTTTCGTGACAAAAGAATAGATATCCTGTAGAATGGGTAGAGATAAAGAGGTGGAAAATATGATAATTATAGCAGGACTTGGAAATCCGACAAAAGAATACGAAGGTACAAGACATAATGTAGGATTTCAGGTGATAGATAAAATCGCAGAAAAATATAATAAAACAACTGAAACGAGCGAGCCTGAGCTGTTAGAAGCTGCGGAAGGCTGAAAAGCGCTGCGAAAGGACGCTCAATACGGAAAATACGGAGCATGCGGTAACGGCGACGCACAGGGTAAAGTATCTCTGTGCGGCGCCGTTTTGCTTGTGATTCAAATTTTAAAGCTGTGGGTAGATCTCCTCAAAGACGGCGTGCAGCAGTGCACCGGCATCGCGGCTTTCGGCGGTGACGGTGACAACGGCGTTTTTGTCGCGCATCAAAATGACGAACTGGCCGTATTTGCCGTCGGCGCGGAAGGAACCCTCGGGGCCTGCCCAGAAGAGGTAGCCGTAACCCTCGCTGTCGTTTTCAACCTGTTTTGAGGTCGCTTCTTTGACCCACTCGGCGGGGATGAGCTGCTTGCCGTTCCATTCGCCGTTTTGCAACAATAGCTGACCGAACAGGTGCAGTTCGTCGATGGTAAGGAACAGGCCGCCTGCACCGAAGGTCTGACCGTTCGGGTCATTTTCCCATGTGGGCAGCTGAATGCCCATCGGCGCGAACATGCGCGGCATCAGGTAATGGACAAGGTCGCAGCCCGCGCGGCGCTGCACGAGAATGCCGGCAAGGTACGGGCCGACGTTGTTGTACACGAATTTTTCGCCCGGCGCGTACACGAACGGCTGACGAAGCGCAAGGCGCACCCAGTTGCGGTCTTCATAGTACGGGCGTTCGCCGCCCATTAAAAAGCTCTTTTCCTGTCCGAGACACATGGTGAGCAGATCGCGCACCGTGGCGGCCTTTAAGTTGTCGGAAACGATTTCGGGCAGGTCATCCTTGAATGCGTCCGTGAGCTTTTCGTCGATGGAGAGCAGGCCCTCTTTTTGCGCAATGCCGACTGCCATAGAAGTAAAGCTTTTGCTTGCGGAATACACATTGCGGCGGCAGGCATCGTCCCACAGCTTGCGGGCCAGCTGCGTGCCGTTTTGCGAGACCACAACGCCGAGTGCGCGAAGCGGCACTGCACGGCTTTCAAATTCGGTAAGATCGATCATAGTAAACGCCTCCTAAATGAAATCGAGTTGGTGTAAAGGGAACGAATAAAGTCTTTGGTCAAACAATACCACAATAAAAATGCCGATGCAAGTATTTTTGGCTAAAATAAGATTTTCGGAGAAAATTTGAAGTTTTTTTAAAAAAGGGGTTGACATATTGCGCTTTTGAGCTTATAATGATGAAGCTGTTTGAGAAATGCGCTTGTAGCTCAGCTGGATAGAGTGACTGGCTACGAACCAGTAGGTCAGGGGTTCGAGTCCCTTCAAGCGCGCCAAGGAATCCACAAAGATTTCGGTCTTTGTGGATTTTTTCTGTTTTAAGATAGATTTTATCGGTTAAAAGATTTATAAAGCTGAATGTATTTGGTCGCTTCAACAAATTACTTTTGTCTTCCGACCTTGTGCGAAAGAAATACGCATTTTTACTTGCTACATCTTGCATATGTGTGTATAATAAAAAATATTATTCTGCGTTTTTCGACTTTGCCTGAAAGAAAAGTGAAAAACGCGTCAAATTTGAGAAACGAAAGTTGGAAGATCATGTTAGAGATCATAGCTGCCGTAAACAAAGCGGTGAACGATTTTATCTGGGGTGTTCCGGCCATGGTCTGCATCATCGGCGTAGGCTTGCTTTTAAGCTTCCGCACGCGCTTTTTGCAGATCCGCAAATTCCCCTATGCCATGCGCACTACGGCAGGGCGCATGTTCCGCAAAAAAGATGCTTCGGACGGTTCCATGACGCCGTTTCAGGCTGTATGCACGGCGCTGGCCGGCACAGTGGGCACGGGCAACATTGCCGGTGTGGCGGGCGCTATTGCGATAGGCGGCCCGGGCGCGGTATTCTGGATGTGGTGTTCCGCACTGCTCGGTATGTGCACAAAGTTTGCGGAAGTTACGTTGGCGGTGCATTTTCGTGAGCGCAGCAAGACCGGCGAGTGGGTCGGCGGGCCGATGTATTACATTAAAAACGGCCTCGGTAGGCACTGGCAATTTTTGGCGGTGCTGTATTCGCTGTTCGGCGCGCTGACGGTGTTTGGTACCGGCAACGCTACGCAGGTGAACACCATTGTAACCGCTATCGATACGGCGCTGACGCAGTACAATGTGATCGGCGCGGACCACATTCCCACGGTGAACCTTGTCATCGGCATTTTATGCGCAATGCTCGTTGCCATGGTGCTGCTGGGCGGCATCAAGCGCATCGGCAGTGTGAGCGAAAAGCTCGTGCCGTTTATGGCGCTTTTGTATGTGCTTTTGGGGCTTGGCGTGGTTGTCCTGAACATTACGCGTCTGCCGGAGGTACTGGCATCGATCGTTGTTGGCGCGTTTAACCCGAAGGCTTTCACGGGCGGTGCCATCGGCAGTCTGTTCATCAGCATGCAGCGCGGCGTTTCCCGCGGCATTTTCTCCAATGAGGCCGGCCTCGGCACGGGTTCTATCGCGCATGCCTGCGCCGATACGAAAAAGCCTGTGAAACAGGGTGTGTTTGGCATTTTTGAGGTGTTTGTCGATACCATCGTCATCTGCACATTGACGGCGCTTGTCATTTTGTGCAGCGGCACGGCGGTGAATTACGGCACCATGGCGGGCGCAGACCTGACGATTTCCGGCTTTACGACGACCTACGGCAGTTGGGCTTCCATTTTCTCTGCGGTCGCGCTGTGCTGCTTCGCGTTCTCGACCATCATCGGCTGGGGCCTTTACGGCTCGCGTTTTGTGGAATTTCTGTTCCGCACCAGTAAGGCCGTGCGCCCGTTCCTCGTCATTTATTCGTTCGTCGCAATCCTCGGCGCAACCGTCAACCTTGACCTGCTGTGGAACATCGCCGATACCTTTAACGGCCTGATGAGTATTCCGAATCTTATCGCGTTGTTATTGCTTTCCGGCACGGTGGTGAAGCTGACAAAGGAATTTTTTGCGAAAGAAGACGGGCGTAAGCTCAAGAAATAACAGAAAAATAACAGATAGTATGCGGAAAATCGCCGGGGCAAGTGCGCTCCGGCGATTTTTTGTATGTGAAAATGTCGTAGAATCGCCCGTGCCATTTGGTGAATTTGTTAGAAAGTTGCAAAATATGGCAGAAATTGCCGAAAAACTATTTAAATGTTCAACGGATTACGATATACTCTTGTCAAGAAGTTCATTCGGCGCTGAGAGGGGACGAAAACATGAAAAAACGGCGATATTTTGCGGGTGCTGCGGCAATTCTCTTTTTACTTTTGCTTTGCGGATTTGCCCCGCAGAGCATCACGGAAGACAAGGATGCGCAGGTTTTACTGTATGAAACTTATGGTGAAAGCGAGATACTGGTCTACACCGGCCGTACGACGGTGCTGTATCGCCCGGACGGTCGTTCCGCCGAAGCACCGTTTAACGGGCAATATGCCGTTTTGCATGGCGATACCGTGACGGTTTTCGCCGAAACGGAGGAGTTCCTTGCCGTGGAGCGTTTCAGTGCGGAAACATTTGAGGAAACAGATCTGTTCGCTTTGCCTGTGACGAGCGGCCTGCGCTTTGCGGAAAGCGACAGCGCGGGCAGGCTTTATGCTGTTACCTACGGTGCGCCGAGCACATTGCAAGTGTTTGACGCGGCGGGTGAGCCCCTAACGGAATTCATATTTGAAGATAAAATATTCGGCATACAGACGGTGGATAGTACGCTTTATGTGCTGCTTTCGGAAAGTGCCGTGCAGATTTCGCTTGCGGGAAATGTGCCGACACTTTCCGGCACGGCGTTTACCTATGCGCCGGCTGCGCGGCCGTATAAGCTGCTTGGCAGCGACGTGTACGTCAACATGCAGGGCGAAGTGCGCCTGTTTTCCGGAGAAGAGTGGGCGGAAGACACGATCGTGACAGAGGCCGTTTTGAGCGGCGACATGCTCTACTGGCTTTCGGACACCTCGGAGGTCTCGCGCGTGCGCCGCGGCGACAAGGCGGAGTTCTTCACGCTTTCCGGCGAAGCGGCTGCACTCACTGCAAATGCAGCGATCATCTGGCAAAACGGCGCACTGTGCAGAGAGCCGTTCGGTACATTTGTGCAGCCTACGCCCACACCTTCGCCCATCCCGACACCTACGCCGGAGCCGACCGCGACCCCTAAGCCCTCTAAAACGCCGAAGCCGACGGCTACCCCAAAACCGAGCATGACGCCGAAGCCGACGGCTACACCGAAACCGACCGCCACACCGGATCCGGATGTCACGGCGAAGTTGCGTGTTTCCGGCCACATTTTATACGCAGAACCGGGCGTTACGGCAGCAAAGCTACGGGCAGCGTTCCCACAGGCGGAAGTGGAAGTGTACACGTCATCCTCCACAGCGGCCTCCGGCAGGCTGAAAACCGGCATGAGCGTGCTGATCGACGATGAGCTGTATACGGTCATTGTGCCCGGCGACATCAACGCTTCCGGCACCGTGAATACGGCCGATATGCGTCTTTTGCAGCGTGTGCTCGTCGGGGAGACGGAACTGACCGACACAGCCGCGCTTGCCGCCGACTTAAATGAAAATGGCAGGCCCGATGCCGCAGCCCTTGTTCTGCTCGCCGCCAAAATGCAGCGGGACTAAACCGCATAAAATGGGTAGCACAGGATAGGTTTTGTTGTGGGGGTGAATCCAATTGCAAAGCAGTACTTTAAAAAAGATTGAAATCGCGCTTGTTACGGTCTGTGCTCTAATCGTTTCGGGGATTGTGCTTCTCTTTGTAGTTGCGTTTACAGCCTTTGCCTCGTACGATGATTTTAGGATCAAATCGTGGGAGTCGGCGCAGGGCAGCCCGTGCGTTGGGCAGGTGTTTAAACGCTTGCTGGAAACAGAAACGGAATCGGTGTCGCTCAACGACGTTTTGGAAGAAGGCGCATATGAGCAGGCTTTGGCGATTTACGACAATAGAATTTATCTGGTTTGGCATCATTGGGCACAAGGCCAAGAGACATACCTTTTGATCTCTTCGGATTTATCCAAGGAAGACAGCCGTGTTTTGTATATGACCGATGCGGACGTGTTTGAAAAGGCGTGTGCCAATAAAGAAAGAATTTGGTGGACGGAAAATGACGAAATCGTGCAGTACGATTTTAAAAACGGAAACATTAAAAGGACGAACGACACCACGGAGACGGACAAAAGCGGGCTAATAGAAGACGGCCTCGTGCAGATTGATCACGAAGACAACGCGCTGCTTTTGTTCGATGAGAAAAGCGGTCACCGAATTCGGATTACGTTTGAAGAGTTTGCCGAGATGAGCGACAAAACCGACGAGCTTATGCAAATTTCAAAGCAGAAGACTTGGAGCCGCAAGCCTTGCACAGAGTATTTTTTTAACCGCATATATTGCTTTGACGATGTGTATTATGTCGTCGGGCAGATCAGAAACAAAGGCGGCGATGCCATAGCGCTTGTGTTCCGCTTTGACCCGGGAGCGCGCAAGGCCGAGTATGTCACCTACGACAATGTAGGCGAGGGCACATGGACGGGCTATGAGCTGATCCCACGGTTTGAAGCAAATGAAAGCCCCCATTAGCCTGAATTTCAGTGCGATGGGGGAGAGAACGTTCAGAAATAGTCATTTGGGTAAAAAGAAAAACCTCAGAAACCGAAGTTCCTGAGGTTTTGGTGGGCGCTAACGGACTTGAACCGCTGACCCCCTGCACGTCAAGCAGGTGCTCTAGCCAGCTGAGCTAAGCGCCCAATTTTCTGTTGCTCGATTATTATATAGCAAGTCCCCGAAAAATGCAAGTCTTTTTTGCGAAAAAGTTAAAATTAATTTTCCTTTCGTGAATATCACGAAAAAGTGCGTAAAATTTGGTGCACTGTTCGCAGAAATTTAAGGTTTCTTACAAAACTCATAAGAATCGCACATTTCTATTGTTTATTTCTTTTCTATGCCGTATAATGAAAATACTGAAAACTGTGAATAGAATGTGAATGAAAGCGGATGGCAGTTGCGCATTGCGCTTTGAATACGGAGATTTAGACAGAATTGGAAATCTGAAAACAGACGATGACGTTGGTCCTGCACCAAGGCCAGAAAAGGAGAAACCATGAAAACACTGTCATATGTGAACTTTATCATTTCTATTTTATTTATGGCTTGCTACGCGTACCAGGCGGTCTACCTTGTGGCGGCGCTTTTAAAAAAGCAGAAAGTCTTCAAAGCGAAGAAGCTGCACCGCTACGGTGTGCTGATTGCCGCGCGCAATGAGGAAGCCGTCATTGCGCAGCTCATCCGCAGTGTGCGCGCACAGAAGTATCCCGAGGAGCTTATCGATATTTTTGTCGTAGCGGATAACTGCACGGACAACACCGCGCAGGCGGCGCGCGAAGCCGGGGCGGTCGTTTACGAGCGCCACAATACGTATGCCGTGGGCAAGGGCTATGCGCTGCGTTTCTTATTAGAAAACATTTTTAAGAATTTCGGCGAATATGCCTACGATACTTCGTGTTTGACGCGGACAATATTCTGGATGAGAATTTTATCTCCGAGATGAATAACGTTTTTGACAACGGCTACAAGGTTGTCACGTCCTACCGCAACTCGAAAAACTTTGGCGACAACTGGATCAGCGCGGGCTACTCCATTTTCTTCCTGCGCGAAGCGACGCAGCTCAATCGCGCCCGTATGATGTTCGGTACCAGCAGCTGCGTTTCCGGCACCGGCTTTTTGTTCAGCAGCGAGATTGCACGCGAAAACGGTGGTTGGAAGCATTTCCTGCTGACGGAGGACTTTGAGTTCACCGTGGACCGCATTTTAAAGGACGACACGGTCGGTTACTGCGAAAACGCCATTATTTATGACGAGCAGCCCACGCGGCTTGGGCAGTCCTTTACGCAACGTGCCCGCTGGATTAAGGGCTATTTGCAGGTTTTCAGCCGATACGGCTTCAAAATGCTGAAAAAAACCGTTGTGGATGGCAGTTTTGCCTGCTTCGATATGATTATGAACAACATTCCGTGCCTTGTCTTGACCTGTGTTTCAATCGTGTTTAACGCGATTATGGTCGCGGCGGGCGTTGTGACGCGCACGCCGGATATGGGCGTTTGCGTGCTTTCCGTGTGCAGCGGCATTTTCGGTTCTATACTGACGCTGTGGTTCGTCGGCGGTATCACGTGCATCACGCAGAGAAAGCGCATCCGTGCATCGAAAAAAGCGATGTTCTTCGGTTGGCTGTTGTTCCCGCTGTTTATTTTCACCTATGCGATTGCAATGGTTTACGCGGTGTTTACGAACATTGAATGGAAGCCCATTCAGCACAAAGTGGCGCTTAGTGTGGAAGACCTGAACGACACTACCAAAAAATAGCACAAAATTGCACTCAAAAACAGGGCGTGATTTGCTATAATCTATATTTGCTTATAAACGGCACCTGTGATAAAATAGTAAGAGATTACTTTGTCACAAGTGCCGTTTTTTGCGGCAGTACAAATCCTGATTTTTCCCCAGAAGAAAGGAATGGTCACAAACATGGTCACACGCGTATTTGTGGAGAAAAGAAAGGGATTCGATGTTGAAGCACGCCACATGATGGCGGATCTTCGTCAGAATCTCGGCCTCAAGGCTATTGAGGACCTGCGTATTTTGAACCGCTATGATGTTTCCGGTCTTTCCGGCGAGGAGTTCGAGGCGGCAGCCCGCACGATCCTTTCCGAGCCGAATGTGGACAACGTGTACGACGAAAACTACAAGATCAGCAGCCAATATCACGTCTTCGCAACGGAGTTTTTGCCCGGTCAGTACGACCAGCGCGCGGATTCCGCTTCCCAGTGCGTACAGCTCTTGACGCAGGGCGAGCGCCCGCAGGTCGCTTATGCAAAAGTGATCGCCGTTAAGGGCGACCTTTCCGAAGAGGAAATGGACAAGATTAAGAACTATATCGTGAACCCGGTCGAATCCCGTTTGGCATCGATGGAAAAGCCGGAGACGCTTGACATGAAGATCGATGTGCCGGCAGACGTTAAGCGCGTCACGGGCATGATCTCCTGGAGCGACGAGGAGCTTAGAAAATATTACGGCACCATGGGCTTTGCCATGACGTTTGAAGACCTCGCGTTCTGCCGCGATTATTTCCGCGATGAAGAGCACCGTGACCCGAGCGTGACGGAGCTGCGCGTGATTGATACCTACTGGAGCGACCACTGCCGCCACACCACATTCCTTACCCGTCTCAACAACATCGAGATTGAAAAGGGCAAGCTGAGCGGCGCCATCGAAAAGGCACTCGGCGAGTATTTTGCAGCCCGCGAAGAGTTGTATAAGGGCAAGGACAAGCCCGTTTCTCTCATGGACATGGCGGTCATCGGCGCGAAATACCTCAAAAAGCACGGCATGGTAGACGATCTGGACGAAAGCGACGAGATCAACGCCTGTTCCATTGAAGTGCCGGTCACGATCGACGGTAAGACCGAGCAGTGGCTCGTGCAGTTCAAGAATGAGACCCACAACCACCCGACGGAGATTGAGCCGTTCGGCGGCGCGGCAACATGCCTTGGCGGCGCGATCCGCGACCCGCTCTCCGGCCGTGCCTATGTCCATCAGGCAATGCGTGTGACGGGCGGCGGTGACCCGAGAAAGGAGCTTGCCGAAACGCTTTCAGGCAAGCTCCCGCAGCGCAAGCTCGCGCAGACCGCCGCGGCGGGCTATTCCTCCTACGGCAACCAGATCGGCCTTGCTACCGGCCATATCGCGGAGCTGTACCACGAGGGCTATGTCGCCAAGCGCCTTGAGTGCGGTGCAGTCGTCGCCGCCGCGCCCGCGGACAACGTTGTGCGCGAGCGTCCCGCGCCGGGTGATGTGGTCATCCTGCTCGGCGGGCGCACGGGGCGCGACGGCATCGGCGGCGCGACCGGCTCCTCCAAGAGCCACGATATGAAATCGCTTTCCACGATGGCGAGCGAGGTGCAAAAGGGCAATGCGCCCGAGGAGCGCAAGATCCAGCGTCTGTTCCGCGACGGCGCGGTCACGCGCCTCATCAAGCGCTGCAACGACTTCGGCGCGGGCGGCGTGTCCGTCGCGGTCGGCGAGCTGGCGGACGGACTCATCATCGACCTCGACGCCGTGCGCAAGAAGTACGAGGGCCTCGACGGCACGGAACTTGCGATCTCCGAATCGCAGGAGCGCATGGCGGTTGTCGTCGCACCGGAGAACGAGGCGAAATTCATCGCCGCTGCCGCGGCGGAAAACTTAGAGGCCTACCGCGTGGCGGTCGTGACCGAAAGCCCCCGCATGGTCATGCGCTGGCGCGGACAGACGATCGCCGACCTCTCCCGCGCCTTCCTCGACACCAACGGCGCGACGAAGCACGCCTCCGTCGCCGTCCCCGCGAGGGAATGTGCCGCTCCCGCCGCAGCTCAAACGCTGCGCGGCATGGCGGGCAGCCTCAAGAGCGCGTCCCGCCGCGGCCTTGTCGAGCGCTTCGACTCCACCGTCGGCGCGGGGACGCTCCTCATGCCCTTTGGCGGCAGGACGCAGCGCAGCCCCGCGCAGGCGATGGCGGCGCTCCTGCCCGTCCTCCCCGGTGAGAAGACCGCGCAGGGCAGCGTGATGGCCTGGGGCTGCGACCCCGACGCGCTGAGCGCCGACCCCTATCGCGGTGCGCACGACGCGGTCTATACCTCGGTCGCCAAGCTCGTCGCCGCAGGCGCAGACTATCATAAGGTATATCTTTCCCTGCAAGAATTTTTTGAAAAGCTCCGCAATGAGCCCGCGCGTTGGGGCAAGCCCTTCGCGGCGTTGCTCGGCGCGCTGGACGCGCAGTTGGAGCTGAGCGCCGCCGCCATCGGCGGCAAGGACTCCATGTCCGGCAGCTTTCTTGACCGCGATGTGCCGCCGACGCTCATCTCCTTCGCCATCGCGCCGCTGCTCGAAGGCGAGCTGCTGACGACCGACCTGAAGGCGGTGGGCCACGGCGTCTACCTCTTCGCAGGCAAAACGCCCGAGCAGCAGACCGCCGCGTGGGAGCGTTTCACCGCGCTTGCGCGCGCGGGCAAGGTCGTGAGTGCGTGGGCGGTCGAAAACGGCCTTGCCGAGGCGGTGATGAAGATGTCCTTCGGCAACGAGATCGGCTTCGCCGCGGAAAATACGGTGCTTGACTGGTTCGCCCCCATGCCAGGCGCGATTGTCGCCGAGCTGAGCGATGAAGTCTCCGACGCCGTGCGCATCGGCGTCACCACAGCGGAAAAGGCCATTGCCCTCGGCGCGGACAGTGCCTCCATCGAAGAGCTTGCCGCGCTGAACGACGCCGTGCTTGAAGCCGTCTACCCGACAAAGACGCGGGACAGCGGCACGGTCGAGAGCTTTTCCCATGAAACGAAGACGCGCGTCGCCCCCGCCGTCAAGCAGGTGCGTCCGAAGGCGCTCATCCCCGTTTTCCCCGGCACGAACTGCGAGTACGACACGCAGCGCGCGCTTTCGGAGGCAGGCGCGGACGCCGAGCAATTCATCGTCCGCAACCTCACGAGCGCCGATGTCGCAGACAGCGTCGAGCGCTTTGCCGCTGCCGTCAGGACCGCACAGATGATCGTCATTCCCGGCGGCTTCTCCGGCGGCGACGAGCCGGACGGCAGCGCCAAGCTCATCACCGCGTTTTTCCGCAACGCCGCCGTCTGCGAGCAGGTGACGGCGCTGCTCGAGCAGCGCGACGGCTTGATGCTCGGCATCTGCAACGGCTTCCAGGCGCTCATCAAGCTCGGCCTCGTGCCCTACGGAAGGATCATGGATACCGACGAGTCCTTCCCGACACTCACCTACAATGTCATCGGCCGCCACCAGTCCAAGCTCGTGCGCACGCGCGTGTGCTCGACGCGATCTCCGTGGCTTGCGGGAACAGAGGTGGGAGATATTTACACCGTTCCCATTTCGCACGGCGAGGGGCGTTTTCTCGCCTCGCAGGAGCTGATCGAACAGCTTGCCGCAAACGGCCAGATTGCCACGCAATATGCAGGCCTTGACGGATATGCTACAATGGATACTGCTTTCAATCCCAACGGCTCCGTCTGCGCCATCGAGGGCATCACCTCCCCCGACGGGCGGGTGTTTGGCAAAATGGGGCACAGCGAGCGCATCGGCCCCGCGCTTTACCGAAACGTGCCGGGGACTTACGATATGCACCTGTTTGCCTCGGCGGTGCGTTACTTCAAAAAATAGGAGGGCAAGTCATGGCCTATTACTATCCCGATCCGTCTCATACCTTCAGCGAGTACCTGCTCGTACCGGGCTACACCTCGGAGGAGTGCGTGCCCGACCGCGTTTCGCTCAAAACGCCGCTGGTCAAATACCGCAAGGGGCAGGAGGACTGCCCCATCAGCCTGAATATCCCGATGGTCTCGGCGATCATGCAGTCGGTGTCGAACGACACGCTCGCCGTCGCGCTTGCCAAGGAGGGCGGGCTTTCGTTCATCTTCGGCTCGCAGTCCATCGAAAGCGAGGCGGAGATACTGCGCCGCGTGAAGAACAGCAAGGCGGGCTTCGTCGTCAGCGCCTCGAATCTCACGCCTGAGCACACGCTGGCCGATGTGCTCGCGCTCAAGGAGAAAAACGGCTTCTCCACCGTCGCCATCACTGAGGACGCCATACCCAACGGGAAACTCCTCGGCATCGTCACGAGCCGTGACTACCGCGTCAGCCGCATGAGCACAGACCTCAAGGTGCGCGATTTTATGACGCCGCGCGAAAAGCTCATCACTGCTCCCTCCTCCACCACGCTCAAGAAGGCCAACGACATCATTTGGGAGCACAAGCTCAACGCCCTGCCCATTGTGGATGAGAACGACTGCCTGCGCTACTTCGTTTTCCGCAAGGACTACGCCGAGCACAAGGAGCACCCCCTCGCCCTCCAGGACGCGCAGAAGCGCTATCTGGTCGGCGCGGGCATCAACTCCCGCGACTACCACGAGCGCATCCCCGCGCTCGTTGAGGCGGGCGCGGATATTCTCTGCATTGACTCGTCCGAGGGCTACTCTGTCTGGCAGAAGAAGGTCATTGACTTCGTGCGTGAGAACTACGGCAATACCGTGAAGATCGGCGCGGGCAATGTGGTCGACCGCGACGGCTTCCGCTTCCTCGCCGAGTGCGGCGCAGACTTTGTCAAGGTCGGCATCGGCGGCGGTTCCATCTGCATCACGCGCGAGACCAAGGGCATCGGCCGCGGTCAGGCGACCTCTCTCATCGAGGTCTCCGCCGCGCGCGACGAATATTTCCGCGAAACGGGCGTCTATGTTCCCATCTGCTCCGACGGCGGCATCGTCCACGACTATCACATGACGCTCGCCCTCGCCATGGGCGCGGACTTTCTGATGCTCGGCCGCTACTTCGCCCGCTTTGACGAATCGCCCACGAATAAGCTCCTTGTCAACGGCGTGTATGTCAAGGAATACTGGGGCGAGGGCTCGAACCGCGCGCGCAACTGGCAGCGCTACGACCTCGGCGGCAAGACGGGTCTTGCCTTTGAGGAGGGCGTGGATTCCTATGTCACCTACGCAGGCTCTTTGCAGGATAATGTCGCGCGTAGCCTTTATAAGGTCAAATCCACCATGTGCAACTGCGGCGTGACCACGATCCCCGATCTTCAGAAGAACGCGAAGCTCACGCTCGTCTCCGCCACCAGCATCGTTGAGGGCGGCTATCACGATGTGATGCTCCGCTCCACCGGCAAGGGGAATGACTGAGCAGGGGCGCCAATTGACAACGCAAAGCGCATCCAGCTTATCGCTTATTGGGCGTAGATTTTCAGAAATTCGCGGATCTGCGCCGCGTTCAGCTTTTTTCGCAGGGTCGTCCCCCTCCCCCCGCCGCCCGCGCGGGGCGGCGGACGCGGCAGGGCAAAAAAACGGCGGCTCGAAAGCCGCTGCACATAACGCTTATCAAAAACGACGATGACCCTTGGCCGATCTCCTGCGTTTCACGGCCAAGGGTCATCCATGGTTCTTAATATCTAACATCATTGACTACCTCTCTTTCTGCGGAGTCACGGCATACAAGATCTTTCCTGTGCTGGGGTGCTCTCTGCTATGCAATGCACCGTTGCGCGGTTCTCATGATGCGGGGAACATTGGAGTGTTTTTCTCAGATCCCTTGCAGCCGTCTTCCCCGTGCCGCCATGGCTCGGGGGTATCCTCACTGTACATTGGACTCACCCTTTTTTGTACTTAAAGGATAGCATCTTTTTGTGGGGACTGCAATTCGCAAAACAGCAGAAAAAAGCAGTGGAAAACTGTTTAAACTGATGAAATTCCGCACGGCCCCGAATTTTCACTTGACCGATTTATCGCTTTATCATATAATGTTATGCCCTGACCTCCGGCGTGGATGTGAAAACGCTCTCAGGTATCCTGGGCCATACCCGGGCGGCCTTTACGCTGGACACCTACACCCACACCACCGGCGATATGCAAAAGAGGGCGGCAGAGATCGTAGATGAATTTTTGACCGATATTTTCGGAGAGGAGCTGAAGCCGTGGCAAGAAAATGAAAAAACGGAGAAGGAACTGTCCGCCTGAGAAAGGACGGCCGATGGGAGGGCCGTGTGGTCATCGGCTACGATGACAAGGGCCTGCCGAAAACGAAAAATGTGCTGGCTAAAACAAAATCAGAGTGTGTGGAGAAGCTGAAAACGCTGAAGGACGCCCTCGCGCCGCCCGCGCCGCCGAGGATCAAGGCGGATATGCCCTTCGGGGACTGGATGGAGCACTGGTATGAGACGCACAGCAGACCCGCCGCCCGTCCCGGCACACGGCGGATCTACGAAGGCTACCTCCGGCTGTACATCAGACCGGGACTGGGGCATATCCCGCTGAACAGGCTGACCGCGAAGGATATGCAGCGGTTCTTCGCCTGGCTGAAAACAGAGGGGCGTGCGGACCAATCGGACGGTGAAACGGGGCTGGCGGACTCCCAGCTCCGCAACATCCACAGCCTGTGTTGGCGGGCACTGGAAAAGGCAGTATCGGGAAACCTGATTCCACGGAACCCGGCGTCCGGCTGCAAGCTGCCGCCTGCCCGAAAAGGGGAAATGAATCTCCTCTCGCGGGAGTCCATGCAGAAGCTGCTGATCCAGGCGAAGGAGGAAAAGTACTACGAGTTGTTCCTGCTGGAATTTGCCACAGGACTGCGGCTGGGCGAGCTGACGGCCCTGCAATGGGAGGATCTGAATTTGACCACGGGCGAACTGCGAATCAGCAAGCAGGCGGTGGTCATAGGCTCGGAGGTGGTGGTCACCGAGCCGAAAACAAAGGTGGCGGTACGCACCCTGCTCCTGCCGCCCAAAGTGCTGGAGGTGTTCAGAGAGTACCGGAAAAGGAATGTTTCCAGATGGCTGTTCCCGTCCCCCAAGAAGGAGGACTCTCCTCTGCTGCCCTCGGTGGTGCGCCAGCGGCTGCACCGGCTGTTGGATCACGCGGGCTGTGAGAGGGTGCGCTTTCATGATCTCCGCCACACCTTCGCAACGCTGGCGCTGGAGAGCGGCATGGATGTGAAAACCCTCTCCGCCATGCTGGGGCATGTGTCGGCGGCCACTACGCTGGACATCTATACTCACATCACCGACGATATGCGGCTCACAGCCGCCGCCAACATCGACCGAAGTATCGGCAAAGCGGTGCCACAGGAGGACGCTTCAGTGCCGGGGCAGGAAACCGCCCCGGCCACGGCGGAAAAGCCGAGTATGACCGACTTCAAGCCCTATGTGGGCCGCAAGCGCAGGTCCGGCACCGGCTGTGTCAGCGAGATCAACGACCACCTGTTTGAAGGACGCTACTCCCCCAAATGGCCCGACGGCAAGAAACACGCCCGCAATGTCTACGCCCACACCCGCGAGGAGTGCGAGGAGAAGCTGAAGCTGTTAATTGCAGAGATGAAGGCTGAGATTGTGGAAGCGCAGCGACTGAAGGATTTGAGCGAGGGCGATGGAAGCCCACCGGAGGAGAAGAAGGGCAAGCGGAGGAAGACGCGGATATGAAAAGAATCACCGACATGGGTACCAAGCCAATGATACCCATGCCGGTGGTAATTCGATATAAAATTTAAGCTATTACCCTAAACGATAGATTGCTTCTTCCAACTGGAATCGATCAATAGATATCATTTTAATTGCAGGTTGACCGTCCTCAGTATAATAAACAACCATGTGGGAAAGAAAACTGTCTTTACAGTTAATAGCCTCGCGTTTCATTTTGAGTTCGTCTGTCGATTTGTTTAACCACACTTTCAGTATACTCTCAGGTAACTGGAACAGGTATTCTTCTTGGTCAGACCTTAAAATCCAGGGTTCCTTAGGATCCTCCCAATGCAGCGAATAATATTCATTAAAATGGATATGTTCGTCTGTCGTGTGGTACAAAAACAGCATTTGGCCGGAGTTTGTAATTGCCACGGCCATGCGCTGACCGATTTTATCCGCCAGTTCAAGTAGCCGATTCTCAGAATCAATCATATCAAAATAAACTCGTCGGGCGTTGAAATGAAAGTCACTGTATCCAACCGTCTGGCAGAATTCATTCCAAAACGGGAGCTTATTGAATTCAATTAGGGGAATTCGATACGCAGCAGCAAACTCTTGCGCTTGCGTCGTAAATCCAGACAATGCTGCAATTGCGACTTGATAGGAATACTGATCAAAAATCGGTGGGAGTACTCGGCGATTTTGGCGGCGGCGAGCTTTCAATTCGGCCATATCGACAATATTGAAATTGTTGATATCTTCTCGCAACCCGAGAGCACTCCTTGCTACATTAAGTCCAATCTTTGTCCGGTAATCTTTGCACTCAATAAGAATCCTTGTCTTTGAATAAAAGGGAGTTTGGGCTGGTGGCTCCAGTAATACATCTGCATTGTGGGCCTCACCCAATCCTTGAATCATTTGGCCCGGAGTCCCATCGTAGATATATAATCCATCAGATACAACTTCAGAAAAGCCAATATTAACAAGTATACGCTTAACAAATAATTCGAATGCTTTTCCAGGTCCCATAGGTGATATATCCTTCCTAGTGTAATTTTTTACTCTGTTATAGCAGTGAATTGATAGTCTTAACTTAAATGTGACACCCTCCATTCAACTAAAAATCTTCGAGATAGAAGTAACGCCCTATTTCACTCTCTATTTCTTAATCGCATTACATTGCAAAAAGTATGAAATTTGAAAAACGGAAAACAGATTAATCTTAGTATCTAAGGCAACACAGTCCAAGCATCAACGCTCTGTCTCTTTGTCCTATTTAAATTACTGGATTTCGATACAACAGAATTTGTACTTCCTTCCACTTCCACACGGACAGTAGTCGTTTCGGCCTATTTTCCCGTGGGTCATTTTGTATTGCAAAACCCAGTCCCGCGCTTTCTCTCGTCCCATATGGCGGATACGTTCAATATCGTCCCCCTCCAAATCTGAGAAGAAACACTTCTTACCTTTTGCGGAAACTAATCTTTTTTTGTTATCATACTCCAATGAAATCCACATAACAGGAATTTCTTCGTTCCTGGATGCCGCTGCATAAGCGTAATCGAGCTGTTCCTGAATCGGATATTGGATTATGCCAGGCATAGAAATAAAGGCACAATATTTGATGTCCCCAAATGCTGCCAATGGTACAGCGCGCTTCAACTCTCTTTGGCGTTTCAATGCATATTTAATTTGCCCAGCTAAATCTTCCTTTGCAACCGACGCCAAATCCATCAGATAATGCGCAAGACGGATTTTTTCTGGAGAAACATCGTACCCCAGATATTCGATGATTTCGGAAATTTGTTCAGGCATATTCTGAGTAGGTTTCTTAGCTGCTGACGGATTAGCAAACAGCAAATTAAAGTATTCATCCAAGCTTTGCCTGAAGCCTTGCCAAATGACATTTTTAACATCGCCATACTGGGACGGGTCTAAAGCGTATAGATTCCTATCAATGTATAGACCCAAGTGATCAAACTCATCGTACATTTGATATTGGGGAACACGCATTGCGGCTTTCCTCTGTTTCAAATAATGTAAGAAACGGATAGGCTCATCGAAATAACCCGCATACGCTAACAAGTCATCGTAAGAAATAACGATTGTCTCTTCCTTAAGCGAGATGATACTCGATTTTTCTGCTTTTGCGGCGAATTCGTTAAAATTATCAACTGTCACGGAAAAAGTGAATACATCATCGAAAGTATTAAGCCCCGGAAGCAAGAATGTGGGATTCTTTTCGTGATCATAAAACTGAGCAGGAGCGTGATTGGCAATGTATTCTACAGTTCTGCTACATTGAGAGTCGGCTACCTCTGCTAATTTCCGGTATGCTTTTTTGTGAGCCTCGAAATCTGTAATTGGCGGAGTAGATGGAAATGATCCTGCTTTCACTTCTATCACAAACAAATTGTTCTGATAGGTGATAATAATATCATTCTCATTTGTCTGCTTTAAAGAGTTCCTAACAGGATAATAGTTGCTAACATGAGCTTCGGCACCAGGCAATAATTTCAAGAATAACTCTTTAACCATTTCTTCGCTGGCTTGGGTCTGCTTCTCCTTCCAGTCTTCGAGGTATTCCAGCTTTCGCTGCATAATTCCTTTTTGGATATTTCTGTAAATATTATCAAAAAGAGCATAGTACAAGAAAGCGTAAGATATTCCGTCGATTTTAATAAATGGTCTTTTGGTTACTGGCAGTTCTACAATTGGCCAACCGGCGAATTCGCTTTCGCCCCAGAATGTGGAACACTCATTAATACCATAGGACAGCATATCAATAAACCGAGAGTCCCAACCAGTAATGGCCGCAACATTGATCAAATCGCTCCCGTGCAGTTCACCTGCGATTTTTGAAGTTCTTCCTTCGGCGTGTTTGCGTGCATCTTCAGGGCTGATACCTGAGTCAACGGCTTCAACAAAAAGCTCAAATTCTTTGCCAAGTTCCATAATGGCATCCGCATATCCCTGGGAAAGGGAATACCTGAGTTTTTCCAATCCCTCAATTACCTCTGCCGAAGACACTCCGAAAAGTTCCAACAAAACATCGTTGTGAGGCGGAAGCAACGACTTTAGCGGTTCCAATTCAAATATTTGATAGCGGTTTCCACGGACCCAATACATATACTGGGACTCCACGATTTCATTAAGACGAGAATCACCAATCTTCCCCGATTTCTGGATATGAGCCGCCCAGAAATGATAAAAGAATCTGAAATCTTTATACAACTCATCGAAATCGGCTACAATCTGAGCATGGAGCGCCGCTTCCTCGCTTGGTGAGGAAGGAACATAGTTGTTATCTGTAGATACTAAAATGCTTTGGACATACTCCTGCGCGCGGATTATCGCGTTGGCATCACTCGAATATTCAATCTCGCTAAAAATATTCATTTGCCCCATGGTTGCCAAACTTCGCAGATACATGAGGAGTGAATATGGGTCGCACTGGGTTACTTTCTCTTTGAGAGATTTTACTTCCAGTGCGATTTTTTTGTATTGGGAAGTATCAGAAAGGAGGCGGCCACTATGTCAACCTGGAGCGGAATCCGGAACAAATTAGAGAATGACTACCTGTGTCCGGCACTCCGGGGCCACATCCAGTATTTTGCCACCAGTTACAGCAAAAGTGCTGACCATGAGGGCCGGGCGGCCATTCGCATGGACGGCGTGGAGGTGCTGCGGAGCAACTACTACACCTATTTTGAGAATGTGTGGACGAAATTTCATCACTTGCGGTCCACAACGCTAAAAGATTGCGACTCTGCAAAAGAGGCCATTAACCAGGCTCATGCCTTTGCGCTGGAGCAGGGCACCTTTGACCAAAAGGTGTTCTATGAGGCGTTTGGTATCTTTGACAACCAGATCATCGAGAAAAGCCTTGTCAGCGAGAATCCTCTTGTCCGCATCTTTGCCCTTCTGGACCGCAGGCTGGGAAAGCGCCGCCTGCTGGCTTTGGAGGAATCCATGGAGCAGGAGCTGGACTGGGTGCGGGCCTTCTATGTGATCCGGATGCAGGCAGAAGGGCTGATGGAAAAAGAATAACATTCAGGAGGAATTGCCATGTCACAGATCGCATCCTTTTACCTTCTCAAAGACGGCCGGCGGCAGGAACTGTCCAACGGCGACTGCTCTGGCGCGGTCTATATGGCCATCTGGGACTGGTGTGAGAGCGAACTGGATCTGGATGTCCGTTTTCCTGCTCCCCAGACGGAGGACACCCTGGACTGCGCTCTGCTGGAGGGAGAGCTGGCGTCTCAACTGCTGTCAGCTCTGCGGGAGCAGGACCTCCCGGAGCTGGCCGCTGAAATTGCCCCGGACTGGGATCTGCCCACCGAGGCGGTGCAAAGCGGGCTTGAAACGCTGCGCTCCCATCTGGAACTGGTGCAGGGCGACGCTGCCCTGCTGTATGAGATGACTTGACGGGGCCATGCCCCATAGAATATTGCGAGGAAATTATGATCGAAATCAAAGGAAAATACAATGAGGCCAAGATCTTCACCGATGTGGTGGACAGCGCCTCCATCGCACAGGTTCAGGAACTGTGCAATCAGGAATTTACGGCAGGCAGCCGCATCCGGCTCATGCCCGACATTCACGCCGGGGCGGGCTGTACTATCGGCACCACCATGACCATCACCGACAAGGTGGTGCCCAATCTGGTGGGTGTGGACATCGGGTGCGGCATGGAGACCACCCGCATCCGGGAGGGGCGGCTGGAGCTTCAAAAGCTGGACAAGCTGATTTATGAAAAGATCCCCTCCGGCTTCTCCATCCGGGATAAGGCCCACCGCTACCTCAATGAGATCGACCTGAGTGAGTTGTGCTGTGCCCGCCATGTGGATCTCCTCCGGGCGGAAAAAAGCATCGGTACGCTGGGTGGTGGGAACCACTTCATTGAGGTGGACAAGGACGACGAGGGAAATCTCTACATCGTGGTCCACTCCGGCAGCCGTCACTTGGGTGTGGAGGTGGCCAGCTATTACCAGGAGGCGGGCTATAAGGTGCTCAACCGCACTGACGATGCCTCCATCGAGGCGCTGATTGCCCGAATGAAAGCGGAGGGCCGGGAGAAGGAGATCCAGAAAGAACTGAAGAAACTGAAAAACCTCAAGCAAACCAACATCCCCAAGGCCCTGGCCTATGTGTCCGGAGAGTTGTTTGAGCAGTATATCCACGACATGAAGATCGTCCAGCACTTCGCCATGCTCAACCGGCAGGCCATGATGGACGAGATCGTCAAAGGCATGAAGCTCCATGTGGAGGAGCAGTTCACCACCATCCACAACTATATCGATACCGACGCCATGATCCTGCGGAAAGGAGCTGTGTCCGCCAAAGAGGGCGAGCGACTGCTCATCCCCATCAATATGCGGGACGGGAGCCTGCTCTGCGTGGGCAAGGGTAACGAGGATTGGAACTGCTCTGCTCCCCACGGCGCCGGCCGCCTGATGAGCCGGGCGGACGCCAAACAGTCCTTCACGGTGTCTGAATTCAAAAAGCAGATGGCAGAGGTCTACACCACCTCGGTGAGCAAGGCCACCCTGGATGAGTGCCCCATGGCCTACAAGGGGATGCAGGACATTCTGGATAATATCGGCCCTACGGCGGATGTGGTAAAGATCATCCGCCCTATCTACAACTTCAAGGCCGGGGACGAGGATTGACGAAGCAGTATGCTGGCAGGAAAATTTCAAAAAGCAATTACCGGCCTTGGCATGGAGCGGCTGGAGCATCCATTGTTCTACCATGCGCCGGTGGGCATTCGTTTTGAGATCGGCGGGGAGGAACCAATCTATCTGGACAGGCGTGCGGCGAAGCTGAAAACCAACCCCGCTTATGTTCAGGGGGCGCTGGACCGAGCCGCCGCGATCTATCGGGCACTTCCGGCGGTGCCGGACCTTCTGCGGATCGACGGGTATCCCGATGAAGAACCCGCCGAGTCCCTGCTGACCGTTATCCGGCAGCGAGTGGGACTCCCAGTTCCCGATGAGCAACTTCCAGCCACAGAGCTGGACGAAGATGGGGATACCCATGCACAAGTGCAGTTTTACTGGGATCTCAGCAAGATCAGATTTCAACCAGAGCTGCTTCTGCGGGAAATCATTCTGGGGGGCATCGGCGGCTGGAACGGCTTTGTGTCCAGCGTCTATCTGACAGGGCCGGGACCGTTCCTCTACCACTTGTACGATGACCGTGGGCTGGATGTGCTGGGCGGCTCACAGAAGCTGCTATTGCCGCTCTATCATCAATTTCATGACTGGATCTTGGAATACGACCTGGAGAAGATTGACCAGATGTTCGCTCCAGCAAAAGAATGACCGCATAACAGAAAAGGAGGCATTGCTATGGGACTTGACATCTACGCCGGGACGCTGACCCGGTACTATTCTCACAACTG
>ENA-ORNY01000697-ORNY01000697.1-human-gut-metagenome-genome-assembly--contig:-NODE-697-length-21826-cov-3.511644_pt1 | contig 21826 bp, 19 predicted proteins | sample MGYA00242122_ERZ509036 | MGnify/ENA primary metagenome ERZ509036 (study PRJEB26280, sample SAMEA2338696) | human gut metagenome | biome: human gut; feature: human-associated habitat; material: faeces... | reverse complement strand
TCGGCGGCCACGCGCTCACGCTCGGCCTTTTCCTTGGCTATCTCCTCAGCTATCTCGGGGTTCTCCTCAATGAGGGCCTCGCGGCGGCTCAGGCTTATGCGCTTAGCCTCGGTATTAACATCCAGAACCTTGCAGCGGACAACATCGCCCACATGCAGTTCGTCCTCAACGTTGGCAACGCGCTTTACGCCAAGCTGAGAAATGTGGATAAGTCCATCGATAGTGGGCTCAAGCGCTACGAACGCGCCGAAGGGCACTATGCGAACAACCTTGCCTTCTACTATGGAGCCAACGGGATAACGCTGATCCGCGGTAACCCAAGGCTTGGGCTGAAGCTGCTTATAGCCCAGAGATACGCGCTGCTTTTCAACGTCAACATCCCTGATAAGAACTTCAACTTCCTGACCAACGCTGAGAACCTCGCTGGGCTTCTTCACGCGGCTCCAGGAAACGTCGGTAATGTGGATAAGTCCGTCAATACCGCCGCCAATGTCAACAAACGCGCCGAAATCGGTCAGCCTGCGTACAACGCCCTTTACCTTGGAGCCAACTTCCAGCTCTGCCCAGCGCTGCTTGCGGGCCTTTTCGGCTTCCTCCATCATAACGGCCTTGTGGGACGCTACAATGCGCTTACGGCTCTTGTCTACCTCGATAACCTTAAGGGTTATGGGCTTGCCGACCATGTCCTCTATCTTCTCAACGTACTTGGTGGAAAGCTGAGAAGCGGGAACGAACGCGCGCACGCCTTCGATGGTGGCGATGAGGCCGCCCTTAACAACTTCCTTACCAACGGCATCGAACACCTTTTCGGAAATGTGCTCGTCCTGGGTAAGAGTATCCCACATCTTCTTGCTCTCTACGTTCTTGTGAGAAAGCAGTACGTTGCCTTCGCCGTCGTTGACCTTTATGACCTCTACCTCGATAGGATCACCAATCTTGACTACATCGGCAGGATTCACGTCCGCATCAGAGGAGAACTCGTTGCGGGGAATGAACCCATCGGATTTGTAGCCAATGTTCACACAAACCTCGCCGTCCACTATCTGCACGACGGAACCGGTCAAAATCTGGCCGTTGCGGATACGCACGAGGGTCTTTTCAAAGGCCGCGGCGAAATCGGTGTCGCCATCGCCCTTATCCTCGGCGGGTTCCTCCGCTTTGGGTTCTTCGGTCTGTTCGACATTGCACGCGCAGGCGCACTCTGCCTTCTTCTTGCAGTCACACTCCGCTACAATGGGCTCTTCAACGGCAGCGGCAGCTCCCGTTTCGACTCCATCGTTTTCTACGGGGTTTCCAGCCATCGTCTTTTCCATTTCGCTCATCCTGGTAATAACCTCCCTAATTTTCCAATCCGGCGCAGAAGCGCCTGACACAATCCCTATTATATCATTATGAGCGATTTTTTCAAGAGAAAGTTCGCTTTCTTTTGATACATAATGTACATGTTTACAGTATTTTTTGCAAACGGAGGCAAGTTTGGCCGTATTGGAGCTGGTTTTGTCGCCTATGACGAGCATTTGTGAACATTTTTTGCTCAGCTCCTCCGCCTCTTTTTGCCGCGCCGCAGTGGTCGGGCAAAGCGTTTTTTCTATCACCGCATCTAAAAAATGCTCCCGTACCGCTTCCGCCACCTTTTCAAAGCCTTCCACCTCCGCCGTGGTCTGCGAAACAAGGCATACTTTAAGTTCAGCGTCAAGCGCGGCTATATCCCCCGCCGTATGCACGAATATGCCGCGGTCCTCGCAGCAGCCGTTTATGCCTATGCATTCGGGGTGATTGTCTTTGCCGTATATAAGTATTGTTCTGCCTGCTGAATACTGTTCGCTCACTATTGAATGAATCTTTTCAACAAAGGGGCACGTGGCATTCTTCACGTTGAGCGAGCGCGCTGCGCAATCCTTTATCACCTTCGGCGGCACCCCGTGAGAACGGATAAGCACCGTTTCGCCCGTAGGAACTTCTTCTATGCTGTTCACGGTTACCGCGCCCAGCGCTTCAAGCCGCTGTATAACGGATGCATTATGTATCAGTTCGCCGAGTATATACAGCGAGCCCCGCTCCTTCAATATGCCCTCCGCCATGTCTATCGCGCGCCTTACGCCGAAGCAGAAGCCTATGCTTTGCGCCTGTATCAGTTGCAATATATTTCCTCCAGCTCCGTACCGAGCGCCGCCACGGCATCCGCCAATTCGTCCGTAACAACGTCTATAAGCGTGCTCTTCTGCGCGTTGGCCGCAATTTCGCTCACATCTATGGCCTTGCCGACCATTATGACCGGCCTCAGCCTGCGCTGCGAATCGGGGTGAATATATATGGGTATTACCGGCGCGCCCGAGCGTATTGCAAAGAATGCCGTGCCTTTTTCAAATTCGTCCAGCGAATCGCTCACTTCGCGCTTGCCTTCGGGGAAAAGGCCGAATATCTTACCATCGTTGAGCACCTTCAGCGCATTTTTTAGCGACATAAGGTCAACGTTTTTTCTATTTACCGGGAACGCCCCAAGCGAGCGGAAGAATATGTTGCCGATCTTTGATTCAAATATTTCCTTCTTTGCCATGAAATGCACCATTCTGGGCGTGCATATGGCAATTATAACCGGGTCCCACATGGATCGGTGGTTGCAGATGAATATAGCCTTGCCCTTAACGCGCAAATTCTGCTTGCCGTAAACTATGGGGCGCAGTATCAAAAGCAGCAGCGGCCCCAGCAGAATTTTCAGCAGCATATACAGCATCAGTCTTTTCCTCCCGCTTCATTATAATACACGGCCTTTACCCTGTCCGTCACGGTCTTGACCGCCTGCTCTATTGTCATATCGGTCGTATCCACAAGTATTGCGTCGCTGACCCTTGTAAGCGGAGCAAATTGGCGATGGCTGTCCGTATAGTCCCGCGCTTCTATCTCCGCCTTAAGCTGCTCAAGCGTTTTGCCTTCGTCCCTGCCGCTTGCCCTGAGTTCCTTAAGTCTTCTTGCGGCGCGCTCATCGCTGGATGCGGTAATATAAAATTTGCACGGCGAAGCGGGTATAACGCACGAGCCTATGTCCCGCCCTTCCATAACAAGATCGGTATTTTGGGCTATCCTCTGCTGCTCACGCACCAGCATCTGCCTTACTTCAAGTATAACGCCAATGTCGGACGCGCCTTTGGACACCTGCTGCGTCCTTATAAGGCCGGACACATCCTCCCCGTCAAGCAGCGTCCTCTGCGCACCGCCGTCGTTTTCAACGCTTATGTGCGTATCCTTCAGCATCGGCCGCACGCGCTCAGCGTCGTTTGGGTTAATTCCCAACCTTATCGCCTTCAGCGCCACCGCGCGGTACATTGCGCCCGTATCAAGGTAAAGTATCCCCAGCTCCTTTGCCGCGGCCTTGGCAACGGTGCTTTTGCCCGCGCCGGCCGGCCCGTCTATGGCCACGTTTATATGCGTCATATTATGCTCCTTCCCGCAAGCACGCCCGTTGAGCAGGCTATTTGAATATTGAATCCACCCGTATATGCATCCACGTCTATAACTTCGCCTGCAAAGTACAGCCCGCTCACAAGCTTTGATTCCATTGTGGATGGGTCTATTTCCTTCACGTTTATACCGCCGCGCGTAATTATTGCCTGATCTATCGGCATGGCGGCCTTAACCGTTATCGGTACGCATTTTATAAGCGCGGCAAACGCATGCCGCTGCTCCCGCGTTACGGAGTTGGTTTCCGTATCCGCAGCTATGCCCGAAAGCTGCACCATGACCGGTATCATCCTGCGCGGAAAAAGCCCGTCCAGCGCATTTTGGAAGCTTTTGCGGCTGTTCTGCTGAAAATCACGCACAAGGCGGCAGTCAAGCTCATCTATATCAAGCCCGGGCTTTAGGTCTATCGTCAGCCGCGCGCCTGCGGGATCGTTCGCAATGCGGCTGGATGCGCTCAGCACCAGCGGGCCGGACACTCCAAAGTGAGTGAACAGCATTTCGCCAAGTTCGCTGTAAACAAGCTTTTTCTTTTTGTTATATGCGTTGAGCGTAACGTTTTTGAGTGAAAGGCCCATCAGCTCCTTAGGCCATTCCTCCTCCGTTTCAAGCGAGATAAGACTGGGCACTATCGGCGTTACGCTATGGCCGAAGGCCTTGGCGAATGCATAGCCATCGCCCGTGGAGCCGGTGGACGTGTAGCTTGCGCCGCCCGTTGCGAGCACCACCGCATCGTAACGCTCCTTTTTCCCGCCAAGGTCTATAATAAAGCCGTTTTCATCCTTTGTTATCGCCTTCACGCGGCTGTTCAGCCGAATGTCTACGCCTGCTTTTTTCACGCGGTTTGCCATTGCGCGGAGTATGTCGCTCGATTTATCGGACTGGGGGAATATCCTGCCGCCGCGTTCCACCTTTGTGGGCACGCCTTCCGCGTTTATCGCAGCAACAAGTTCATCGTTTGTAAAGCCGTAAAGCGCGCTGTAAAGGAAGCGCGGATTGCGCGGTATGTTTTCAAAAAAATCCTTTATATCGGCGGAATTTGTCAAATTGCAGCGGCCCTTGCCCGTTATGAAAAGCTTTTTGCCCAGCTTTTCGTTGCGCTCATACAGCGTCACACTGTGGCCGTTATGCGCGGCTTCGCTTGCGCACATCATGCCCGCGGGACCGCCGCCTATTATTGCTACGCGGCTCATATAAGCCCCTTTCTCATCAAAAAGCCTCTCTCGTTCCAGGTTATAAGCTTGCTTTGTTCGCCCTTATGCAGTTCAATTTCGCATACGCCGCAGTTATCCACCTTCACCTGCCGCATATTCTCAAGCGGAATGCCAACCGCATCCGCCATCAGCAGCTTTATGGGCATAGTATGGCTTACTATCGCAACCGTTGCGTCCGCCACATTTTCCTCCATAACGGCGCCCACGGCGCGCTTTGCCCGGGCAAGTATAGAATATGCAGATTCGGCCCGCATCATGGCACTTTTCTCTTCGTCCAAGTGCCATGACCAGTCCACCCAAAATTCCGGAAATTCCTTTGAAAGCTCGCGCGAGGTTTTGCCCTCCCAAAGGCCAAAGTCAATTTCTATCATTTCATCAAGCAGCTTTACGCAAACGCCTTGCCTGTCCGCAATGGCCTTCGCGGTATCGTGCGCGCGCATAAGCGGGGATGCATACACCGCGTCTATTTTCCTGCCGCTCAGCCATTCGCCCACGGCTTCCGCCTGCGCCATTCCCCGCGCGTTCAGGGGAATATCCGTCCTGCCCTGCACGCGGCCTTCGCTGTTCCATTTCGTTTGCCCATGGCGTACCAATATTATTCTCATTCCCTGCCGCTCTCCTTGGTAACATAAACGCCGTGGCTGCCCCATATGCCTTCAAGCTGGCTTAGGGTATTGGATACCTGCTCCCTGCGTCTTAGGCTGCACGCCACAATTATCGCATTTATAAGGCTGAGCGGTGCAACGAGCGAATCCGCAAAGCCCGCCATGTCGCTGCGGGCGATCAGCGCATGCTCCGCCTTTTCGGCTATGGGGGAAGATACGCTGTCGGTTATTGCGATTATGGTCGCGCCCTTTCCGCGGGCAAAATCCAGCGCGTCAATGGTGCGGTTTGAATAGCGCGGGAAGCTTATGCCTATGCATACGTCCTCGCTGCTTATGCGGAACAGATCCTCATATATATTGCCCATCGCGCCGGACACCATCACCACGTTGTCCATAACAAAGCCAAGATAATACGCCAAAAACTGCGCAAGCGGCGCCGCGCTCATAAGACCGACTATGTATACCTTTTTAGCTTCGAGCAGCGCGTTTATTGCGGCATTGAAGGAGGCATTGTCTATTAAATCTATCGTTGCGCGGATATTGGACACATCTGACTTCAGCACGGATCTTAGCACATCGTTGGGCTGAAGGTCGCCTGTTAGCTGAATGCGCTGCACGCTGGTAAGCTTGTTTCTTATCAGCTCCTGCAATGATTTTTGCAGTTCCGGGTATCCGTCATACCCCAGCGCATACGCAAAGCGCACAACCGTGGATTCGCTCACGCCAACTATGCGCCCCATCTTAGAAGCGGTTATGAACGCCGCGCGGTCGTAGTTTTCCGTTATGTATGCCGCAAGCTGCTTCTGCCCCTTGCTCAGCGTTTTATAGTTTTTGTTCAGCCTTACAAGCAGGTCGCTGCCTTCGGTCTTTTCCGCATCCTTACGCATTTATTCGCGCCAGCCTTTCTTTAATAATGCAAGCATATTTTCGTCCGTAAAGCTCATTTGCAGCGGGGTTATTGAAACATAGCCCTTTTGCAGCCATCTGTCATCCACGTCGTCGTTTCCCTGACTCATGTACACTATGCCGCGGCGCGAATAGAACATTTCCTCTCCGTTTTCATTCGGCATCAAATCATATTCGGTGGGATACTTATGGAAACCGAGCGGTGTTAGCTTCACGCCCTTGCATTCCTCCCGCGCGCCGTCCGGAGCGTTTACATTCAGCAGCATCAATTCGTTATGCTCTTCCATCAGCTGCATGGCCCTTTCAAGGCCGTATATACACATATCAAAATTTTCCGGTTCAAATGCATAGTTGGATACGGCAATGGCCTTTACGCCGTATATAGCCGCCTCCATGGCCGCGCCTACGGTGCCGGAATACAGCGTATCCGTGCCAAGGTTACTGCCGTGGTTTATGCCGGACACAACAAGATCCGGCCATTCACCCATAAGCTGCATGCCAAGCTTTGCGCAGTCCGAAGGCGTGCCGCTTATTGCATACGCCGTAACATCCTCAAGCCCTTCAAGCGTTACGCGCTCCGCACTCAGCCCAAATTCGCTGCACGTGAAGGAATGGCTTGCGCCGCTGCGCTGCACGCTGGGCGCGGCAATGGTAACTTCGTGTTTTCCATGCAGGGCAACGGCCAGCGCGCGTATGCCCGCAGCGTAGACCCCATCGTCGTTTGTTAAAAGAATCCTCATGATCTCGTCCTTTTCGCTTTCATTTCAATTCAATTCTTTCATATTTTATCAGAAATCGACCATTATAGCAACAAGAATGCGAAAATGATGCAGGAATTGCACCAATGCAATGCAACAAAAAAGAGCCGGACAAGGAACAATCCTCATCCGGCTCATTTGTTTCTTTTAAGCTATGCCCAAAAGCTTACCGCTAAAGGCAAATTAATACTTGCGCTTACGGGCAGCTTCGGCTTTCTTCTTGCGCTTTACGCTGGGCTTCTCATAATGCTCACGCCTACGGACCTCAGCGAGGACGCCAGAGCGCGCGCACTTACGTTTGAACCGTTTCAGGGCACTCTCCAGGGACTCGTTTTCGCCTACACGAATTTCCATTTCTTTATCCCTCCCCTCTGATGCAACATAGCGGTATTCCATATCAAAAACATGGGCTATATCCGCAAACAAAAAATATTATAAGTGAACATCCGCCCAAAGTCAACCCAAATACGCTAATTTTCCTTCCGAACATAAATTATCCGCCCAAAGAGTGGCTCCTCAGGCGGATAAGCTCATGCCTTTTCGGCCGAATATCAGTTGTTTTCGAGCTGCTTGCGGTATTCTGCCAATTCTTCCTGGTTAGCCATTATGAAGTGACCCGGCTCAATCTCCGTCCAAACGGGCTTATCGGTTTCATAATGATGGCAGGAAGGATCGTATACTTCCAGCACCTTTTCGCGTTCGCTTTCGGGATCCGGCATAGGTATGGCAGAAAGCAGCGCGCGCGTATAAGGATGCAGCGGGTGTGCGAACAGCTTTTCGGTTTCGGAAAGCTCCACTATAACGCCCTTGTGTATAACGGCTATCCTGTCGCAGATAAAGCGCATAACGCTCAAATCGTGCGCTATGAACAGATAGGTCAGCCCGCGCTCCTTCTGCAGCTTGCTCATCAGGTTCAGCACCTGCGCACGGATGGATACGTCCAGCGCGCTTATAGGTTCGTCCGCAATTATGAATTCCGGCTCCATTATAAGGCTTCTGGCTATGCCGATACGCTGACGCTGACCGCCGGAAAACTCATGCGGGAAGCGGCTGGCAAATTCGGGAAGCAGACCAACGTCCAGCAGCGCCTGCTCAACCATTTTGCTGCGCTCTTCCTTGCTCAGGTCCTTGCGTACGTTTTGCAGGCCTTCGCTTACAATGTAGTCTACCTTGGCCCTTTCGTTAAGGCTTGCCATGGGGTCCTGGAATATCATCTGAATATTCTGGGTGACCTGCTTATCCAATTCCTTGGATATTTTGCCGCTTATGCGTTCGCCGTTGAACAATACTTCGCCGGCGGACATTGGGTTGATGCGGATTATGGCACGGCCGATGGTGGTTTTACCGGAACCGGATTCGCCGACCAGGCCGAACGTTTCGCCCTTATAAATATCGAAGGTAACACCCTTTACGGCAACGAACTTCTTTTTGCCCTTGCCGAAGGTGACTTCCATGTCGCGCACCTGAAGCAGAGGTTCTTTATTCATATCAGCCATTGTTCTTTCCTCCGTTACTGCGCAAGTTTCTCATGTTCCTTATGTTCTTTATGCTTGCGGGCGGTTCCACATGCGGCGCGCGGGGATCCAGCAGCCAAGTGCGGGCCTTATGCGTGGGCGATACCTCGAAATAAGGCGGCCTGTGCTGGAAGTCTATCTTCAGCGCCTGCGGGTTACGCGCGGCAAACGCATCGCCGCGGATAGGATGGAACAGGTTCGGAGGGGTACCCTTTATGGAATACAGATCCTCGCCCTTAACGCCAAGCTGCGGCAGGGAGCTGAGCAGCGCCCAAGTATAAGGATGCTTGGGATCATAGAACACCTCGTCCGTGGTGCCTATTTCAACTATGTCGCCCGCGTACATAACGGCAATGCGATCCGCAACGTTTGCAACAACGCCAAGGTCATGCGTTATGTAAATGGTAGTCAGCTCATATTTGTCCTTAAGCTGCTTTATCAGGTTCAGTATCTGCGCCTGAATGGTAACGTCCAGCGCAGTAGTGGGCTCGTCGCAAATAAGTATGCGCGGGTTGCAGGCCATCGCTATGGCTATAACGACCCTTTGCCTCATGCCGCCGGAGAACTCGTGCGGATACTGACCGTATCTGCGCTCTGGTTCGAGTATGCCAACGTCCGCCAGTATTTCTATGGCCTTCTGCTTGGCTTCCTCGCCATGCAGATTCTGGTGCAGTTTAAGCGCTTCGCCTATCTGCCAGCCGATGGTCTTAAGCGGGTTAAGGCTGGTCATCGGGTCCTGCATTACCATTGCAACTTCCTTACCGCGTATGCCGAACCAATCCTGCTCGGTCTTCAGCTTTGCAAGGTCAATGGGATGTTCGGGGTCGCGACCGTAATAAAGTATTTCGCCGGAATCCACCCAACCGTTCTTGTCCAGAAGGCCAATAAAGTTTTTAGTGAATACGCTCTTACCGGAGCCGGACTCGCCGACTATGGCAAGGCTTTCGCCCTTATACAGGTCAAGGCTTATGCCGCGAATGGCATGCAGCACCTTGCCGCGCAGGCTGAATTTAACGTTGAGATCCTTTACGGAAAGGATTACCTCTTTGTTTTCCATTGTCAGCCCTCCTTAAACGTGATTCTTGGGATCGGCAGCGTCGCTGAACGCATTACCTACCAAGTAGAAGCACACGGTGATTATGGAAAGAATTACCGCGGGGATTATCAGCTGATACCTAAGGCTGGGCGCCATCATAAGGCTGCGGCCCTTATTTACCAGGTTGCCCAGGGACGGTATGCTTATGGGCAGGCCAAGGCCGATATACGCCAGGAACACTTCCGAACCGATAGCACCGGGGATGGCAAGCGACATGCGCAGCATAACAACGGATACCATCTGCGGCAGCAGGTTCTTCATTATAACGCGGCGGGTGGGCGTGCCAAGGCAGCGGGACGCCAGGTTAAAGTCGCGGTCGCGGATGATTATGACCTGGTTGCGGATAAAACGCGCAAGGCCTATCCAGCCGGTCAGGCTCATCGCGATTATTATCGTCTGCACGCTGGGCCTCATAACATAGGATGCAAGTATGAGGATTATGGTAGACGGTATGTTGTTTATAACGTTGTATATTTCGGTGAACAGGAAGTCCAGCTTGCGGACATAACCCCACAGCAGACCAACCAGTATGCCGACCACGGCCTCGATAGCCGCAACGACTATACCTATGAACAGACTGGTGCGCGTGCCGCTCCACATCCTGCTCCACAGATCCTGACCGATATCGTTCGTGCCGAACCAATACACTTCGTTAGGACGCTGATTGCTTATGAAACCGACCTGCGGGGTGATTTCGGTAGGATCGGTAACGCGGGCAACGCCCTTGTTCATGCCCTTATATTCGCCATTCTCGCTGGTTATTTCAAGCATCATCTGCTCGCTGTTAACGAACGCGTAGTACCAGCCCTCGTTACCTTCACCTTCAAGGGGAGTGAACTCAACTTCGCTCGTTTCGCTGCCGCGCATGATGCCGCCTGCCATTACCTTGGGTGTACCCCAATTTTCGGGAACGTACAGGTAAGTAAGCACGCAGCCTTCGGGCACGTCGGCTATAAGCTCGCCTGAGGTCTGCTTGGAGGAAGATGAGGTTACGCCCATGGTCTCAGCGTCAACGGTTATCCAGCACGCCTGGAAATAGGTGGTCTTTTCGCCATCTTCACTGGTGACATACATATAGGGCTTTTCGGCGCTTATCACGGCATAATACCAGCCGGGATTCTCGCTGTCGGCAGTAGCTGCTATCTCTTCGGCAACGCCGCCCTTTTCCTGCACATAAAGCTTTATGTTGCCCCAGTCTTCGGGAGCCTGAACATAGGCAAGGGTGGTGTTCCTGCCGTCAGTTTCGGCGGCATAGTCGCCCTTGGTATACTTGATACCGCTCAGCTTAGCCTTGCCGTCCTCGTCAACTATTAGCCACACGGCCTTTTCGTCGAACTTGTTTACAAGGTTGGGATCAAACTGGTTAGGAAGCAGGGGCTGCAGGAAAGTGAACAGCACCAGCACCAGCATTATTACCAAATTGGTAACGGCAACCTTGTTTTTGAAGAACACCCTTATGGTGCTGCGCCAATATGAATAGTTAGAATAGCCCGCGCGCTCGGCAGCAGTTTCATCATATTCGGCAAAGTCAAATTCCTCAGGAGTAAGCTTGGCTATCTCATCCGGGGTAAGGTCGTCCTTCTCGGTAAGAGGAGCATTGGTTTGGGCAATGCTGTCCTCAAGCTTTTTGCTTATTTTGTCCTTAGCAGAGTACTTGCTCATCGTGACCCCTCCTTCTTAGTGAAGCTGATACGCGGGTCAACAACAGCCATCAGCAGGTCACCCAGCAGCAGGCCCAGTATGCTCATCACCGCGAATATCACGACCAGCGCAAGCACCATGTTGTTATCCTGCCTCTTTATAACGTCCACCAGCAATCCGCCCATGCCGGGTATGGAGTACAAAGACTCAACATATATTGAACCCGATATGGTCAAAAGTATTGAACCGGGGATCAGATTGACCATAGGCACCACGGAATTGCGGAAAACATGGCGGAACCATATGGTGCTGTTCGGCACGCCCTTTGCGCGGGCCAATTTGATGTAGTCCTTATTCGTTTCGTCCACCATGTAACGCCTGAGCCACATTGCGTAGCTGGATATGGAGGGCAGGGCCAGCGAAATTACCGGCAGAATAAGACTTGTCCATTCCGTTTCCTTATACAGCATGCTTACGCCGAACAGATCGGAACCATAAAGCTGAATGAATATGAAGTACACGGCATTAGGCACAGCCTGTATAAACACTATATAGGCGTTGCCCAGCTTATCGGCAAAGCCGCCCTTGCTGCGCGCCATAAGCACGCCCAGCGCCATGCCCAGCGGCAGGCTTACGACCATTGATATAAGACCGATTTTCATGGATATGCCGATCTTACTGCTGATAATATCCGTTATTTTCGCATTGATACGGTAGCGGTAGGATATGCCAAGGTCGCCACGAAGCGCATTGTATATAAATTTACCTACCTGCACATACAATGGATCTTTCAATCCCATCTTGCGCAGACCGACTTCGATCTGCTGCGGGCTCATCTTTTCATAATTGCTGAAGTATCCTTCTTCAGGCATTGCGCGTACAAGGATGAACACGATAGTTATCAATATAACCAAAGTTATCAAAGCTCTTCCAAGTCGCTTTAATGAATATACTAACACTGTTTAGTTTCTCCTTCAGGTCCCTTGCTGCGGTTTATTGCGCGGGACTTTGTTTGTATAGAAAGATTATAAAAGGTCTTGTGGGGCGCGCGAACCGGCCCCGTTTAGGAGAATAAGAAAGCGGCCCTGCCCCGCAGTATACAGAGCAGAGCCGCATTTTTCTGTTTTAGGAATCGTTTCCTGTGTTAGGAATTAGCCTTCCATGGCAGCGGTCCACTCGGCATACTGAGCATCGAACATATCCTGGCTCATAGCGGTCTTGTAGACGTGCTGTCCCTTATAACGGCTGGGCGACTGACCCATCATGGCGTACTGGCCTTCAAAGGCGTTGAGCTTGGTGGCCTGGTAGGAGCCGCCGGAGATGAAGCCGGGGACTACGATGGCGTGGTCAATATAGAAGCTTTCGGCCGCGGCAAACGCCTCGTAACGGGCATTCATATCGCCGGTCTCTTCACGGGCTGCGGCAACCAGTTCAAAGTACTGGTCGATGAGGGCAGCGGTTTCTTCGGTCTTGGTATACTGGTTGATACCATCCTGCTCGAGGGTCTCGTTGCAGAAGAAGTTGTAGCTGTTCTTGTGATCGAACGGATCGGCCCAGGTTTCGGGATCCATGAAGTCGGCGCCCCAGTTCAGCTCCTGCAGGGCATAGTTGCCGTTGCGGCGGGTTTCCTTAAGGAAGGAGCTGCCGGAGTACGGTACAACGATGATGTCGATGAAGTCTGCGCCAAGCAGTTCTTCAAGCTGCTGTTCCAGAACCACGGTGCAGTTTGCCCAAGTGGTGGAGGAAGTGTTGTAGTTAACGGGGACCTTGATGGGGAACTTGCAGCCGGCGGCTTCCAGCTCTGCCTTAGCGGCGTCGCGGAACTGGACGGCGAGTTCGGGATCGAAGCTCTCACCCTCGGTATACTTGGCAAGTCCGCCGTAGAAGACGTAGTCCTTACCTTCGTTTACGGAGAATCCCTTCGGGGTCACGGTGTTGATCTTATGGATGGACGGATCATCGCCGGGGTACTTAGCGGCCAGATATTCGTCACGATTGATGCCATGGAACACGGCCTTACGGAAGTTTTCGTTGTTGACGGCGATGGCCCAGTTCTCGGGTTCGTACTCAGCATCGAACTTGGGTTCGAAGTTGAAACCGAAGAAGTAGGAATAGTCGCCTATAACGCGGGAGCTGGAGATCATCTGGCTCTTTTCGGGATCGCTCAGCCAATCGGCAACGATATCGGAACCGATGTCAGCATAATCGATTTCGCCGCGGAGGAACAGTTCGGGAGCAAGGGTGGTAGCTTCGGTGTTGCAGGTCTGCTCGATGCGCTCGATGTAGATATGCTCGGCGTCCCAGTTGTTCTCGTTCTTGGTGTAAACACGCTTTTCATTGGGCTTGAACTCGGAAAGGAGGTAAGCGCCATTGAACCACATGGAGTAATTGTCAAGGCCGTAGTTTTCGCCAAGCTCTGCAAGCAGGGAAGCGGGGGCGGGCCAATAGGTACCGAACTGCAGAGCGGTCAGGAAGTAGGGGCGAGCCTTTACCATGTGGTAAACAAGGGTCAGGTCGTCAACGGCTTCTACGCCCAGATCTTCGGGAGTGACAGCGGGGACTTCGGTCCAGGTGTCGTACTTTTCGGTTTCCTTGTTCCAGTCAGAACCTTCGTAGATAATGCCGTTGGCGTCAACCACGAGGTCCTGCTCTTCGCCGACTTCAGTGCCCTGCTCTACGGGGTTGGCCAGCAGAGCGGCGGTGTAGTTGAGCAATTCGGAAGCGTTTACGATCCAGCCGTCCATCAGGTAGCTGTTGGCGCAGTCCATAGCGGAATCGCAGACGTAACGGGCAGCGGCCACGTAGTCGTTAGCGGTTACGGGGTCCTTCTGGTTGCCGTCCGCATCGTACCAATACTGGCCGGCGCGCAGATGGAAGGTCCAGGTAAGGCCATCTTCGCTTACTTCCCAGGATTCGGCGCCGCTGGGCAGTATGTTGCCGAAGGTGTCGTTCTCAACAAGGGAATCGATGGTGTTGGCGCCGACTACGAGCTCGTAGGTGGTGCCGCTTACCAGATAGTTCATGGTGGTCACTTCGCTGGAGTACAGCGAACGGTACACCTGCTCGTCAGCGAACTCACGGCCATCGGGGCCGATGTTGGATTCCGGTTCGGGCTCAACGGGAGCCTCGGTGGGCTGAGTGCTTTCGGTAGGCTGCTGGGTTTCGGTTCCGCCGGGCTGATCGGTGTTGGCAGGGGTAGTGCCCTGGCAGCCGGCGAAGCACGCTACTATCATCATGACAGCAAGCAGCATAGCAAGCGTTTTCTTCATTGTGTTCTCTCCTTTTATTTTTAATCGCCTGCGGCTAAATGCGCAGGAAACTTAAAAATCAATTATGTCGCGTTCTCATTAGTATTCCGTATATCTTTCATAAGACATAACGTATTATATAATACACAAATATATTTATCAACTACAAATTTCTGTATACTGTATCAATTCGCTCATGTATACCCAAATTCATGTATACCGTGAATTTGCAAAATACATACATTTTTATATGAAGAAACCTCCAATTATTATATCAGGCCGCGCCGTTTTATTGCATCCATTACCATTTTTGCAATGTCGTCTATGCTTTTCAGCCTGCCCTCTTCCATGCAATATATTATATCTGCATCTTCCATGTCCGTTGCAATTTCAATATATTTTTCCATCGCGCGCTGCTGTATGCCATGGTCGGCTTCGTATACATCCTTGCCTTCGCCAACGTATCCGCGGTAGCCTTTTTTGGTCACGTTCTCCTCTGCCGCCTTGGGCAGGATGGAAAAAACTATGTTAAGATCGGGCTTCGGCAGGCCAAAGTGGCCGTATTCCAGATCCATCACCCAATTCACAATGTCCGGCTTGCCCAAATCGATATCGCGTACGCTTTGATACACGGCGTTGGACAGCACAAATCTATTTATAATAAGGAAGTCAGTCTCCCCGTCGCGGTAGTCCTTAAAGCTTTCCCATCTGTCCAACGCGAACCACAGCGCCATGCTTTTGCCGTCTATCTCATCCGCGCGCACTCCGTCCGCTCCGCTCAGCAGTTTGCCTACCTGTGCGCCAAAATATGTGTCATACATCGGGTAGTCGCGCCCGGCTACGGTATAGCCAAGCTTTTGCAGGTTTTCTTTAAGCGCGCGCACCTGCACGCCCTTTCCCCCGCCGTCTATGCCCTCTATTGCGATTATCTTTGTTTTGCGCATATGCCGTCTCCCCCGCGTTTTTTTGCCTTTGTATTCTATCACATTTGTTCTTTTTAGGAAAGTGGCCTTGACATTGCACCTTAGTCAAATGATACAAATACATCGTCGGCACCATTCAGCGCAAAATAATATTATTTATTTTGCAATAAGGTGTTGACACACTATATTATACGCTGTATAATATCATCGTCGAAAGGAGGTACGCGACATGGTGTTTCAATTAGGATCGGCGCTGCTGGATGCATGCGTGCTGGCGGTGCTCGATAGTCAGGATGCATATGGCTACGTGCTTACGCAAAGCGTAAAGCAAGTTATGGATATATCCGAGTCCACGCTCTATCCCGTGCTCAGAAGGCTGCAAAAGGATGGGCTGCTTTCAACATATGATCAGCCCTTCTCCGGAAGGCTCAGGCGCTATTACGCGCTTACGGACGCAGGGCGCGATAAGCTGAACGAATACAGGGCCGAATGGAAGGCATACACGTTAAGGGTAAATTCACTGTTATACGGAGGGAACAACGATGACATATTATAATGAAACCGCTCAGCGCGGCGGCATAAGCCCCGCCACCGAAAGGCGCAGCATAATAGCAAAGGAAGGCTGCCGCGAGGAAGTTATTAAGGAGTTCCATAGGGAGCTTAACGAGCTGCGCACGAGCATAGCGCGCATTATATAAGGAGGATACCGCAATGACCACCAACGAATACCTTGCAAGGCTTAAAAGCTGCCTTGAATGCATAGACGCGAGCGAGCGCGAAGCCGCCGTGCAGTTCTATACCGAATATTTTGAAGATGCCGGCGAGGAAAACGCCGAAAAGGTAATGGCGGAGCTCGGCTCCCCGGAAAAGCTTGCGCGGGACATAATCAAGCAGAGCGCGGGCAGCGCACCCACCTCCCCCGCAGCCGAAACGGCAGCCTGCGGCGAAGCGTTTACAGGCATACATGCCGAAACCATAAATGCAAAGCTTATACTGCTGCGCGGCAATGAATACCGCGTGGATCTGGACTTCCCCGAAGGGCTTAAGAAGCCCGCCGTATCCATACGCGACGGCGTGCTCAGAATAGAAGAAAAGCCCATTCCCAAGCATTTCACCAGCATATTTGACGGCAGCTTCTGGAGCGGCGCCTTCGGCGGCCGCAATGCATGGCGCCAGTCCGTGATAGCCATAACCGTGCCTGATGTTCAGTTCGAAGACTTTTGGCTTGAGACCGTGAACGGCACGATAGATATTACCAAGTCCGCGTCCGGTGATGCAGCCGCCCTGCCCGCGCTGCGCCTGTCCTCGCTCAAATGCGAAGCCGTGAACGGCACAATAAACGTTGAAAGCATCGCGGCGGGCAAGATACATCTTGAAAACGTGAACGGCTCCACCAACGCAACCAACTGCACCGCCACCGCAGGCTGCCATTGCGAAACCGTAAACGGCTCCGTAAAGCTTACGGGCGGCGTGCGCGGCAATGTACATCTTGAAAGCGTTAATGGCTCCGTAGCGTTCAACACAACAGAAAAGCTGGAGCAGTTCAACTGCGAATTCGATACCATATCCGGCTCCGTATATATAAACGGCGAAAAGCAGAGCCGCAAGCATACCACCGTTATAAGCGACGCGGCCGAAAGCAAGCTGAAGGCCGAAACCATGAACGGCTCCATCCGCGCCAATTTCGCCGTATAACGCGGCTTTTCCCCTGCCGAGCCGACGGCATTCCTCCGGTTCGCCCGTTATGATGTTAAAAAAAGGAGTGATATACGCCAATGGAAAAGAAGCCCACGCTATGGACAAAGAATTTTACTATACTATCGTTAGGCACGGTCGTCAGCACGCTGGGCAACGCCGTGTCAGGCTTTGCAATATGCCTGCTGGTGCTGGACTATACGGGCTCCACGCTGCTTTACGCCATATTCAACGTAGTGTACAATCTGCCCAAGGTGATTATGCCGTTCCTTGCAGGGCCGTATCTTGACCGTTTTTCCCGCGCAAAAGCAATATATACGCTGGATTTCATATCGGCCGCGCTGTATCTTGTCATATTCGTTGTGCTGAAGCTTGATATATTCAACTATGCAACCATGCTTATACTTTGCCTTATAATCGGCTCTGTGGACAGCATATATCAGGTGGCATACGACAGCCTGTACCCAATGCTTATAACGCCCGGCTTTTCCACCAAGGCATATTCCGTATCTAGCATGATATTCCCGCTGGCGTCGGTTATGGTGCTTGCGGCGGCGTGGTGCTATGAGCATACGGGGCTTGAAATACTGTTTTTGTTCAACGCGGTAACGTTCCTCATCGCCGCCTCCTTTGAAACGCAGATAAAGGTGGATGAATCGCAGATGCAGAACGTTGGTGAGCAATACAACCTGAAAAAATACGTATCCGACTTTAAGGACGGCATACGCTATATGCGCGGCGAGGCGGGGCTTATGGCAATAGCGGCGTATTTCACGGTTATGTCGTTTTCGGATAGCGCAAGCAACACGCTCCTGCTGCCGTTTTTTAAGAATACCGAAGGCTTGGGCGTTGAAAAATACATATTTGTCATGGGCTTTGCCGTATTGGGCCGCGTGCTTGGCGGGTTAAGGCTTTATAAGCATAAATTCGACCCGAAAAAGAAATTCGCCATTGCGCTTATGGTGTATTTTGCCATAAATATACTTGCAGGTTCTCTGCTTTATGCGCCGCTGTACGTAATGTTTGCAATGATGCTTATAACCGGGCTTCTCGGCGTTACAAGCTATAATATACGCATATCCTCCACCCAAAGCTACGTCCCCAACGAAATGCGCGGCCGCTTCACGGGCGCGTTCCAAATGCTTACCACGATAGGCAACATGGCGGGCGCGCTTGTTGCCGGGGCGCTGGCCGAGTTTTTGCCGATACGCGAGCTTAACGCAGGCTTCTACGCAATAGCCGTAGTCGCCGTGTTCCTAACCGTGTACAGGAAGCGCAGCGAGGTTAAAAAGATATACTGCGTGGATATATAAGGCGCATCAGCCCCCGTGCCTTTGCCGCGCCAAGCAAAATAACGGTTGACAATTCCGCCTTATGTTCTTATACTTAATGGCGAAGTTGGTTTTGCGATATAAGGAGAACGAACCGATGATTAAGACTATCGCTTTTGCATACTATTATTACTTTACTATGACTGCATAGTAGGGGTAATTTGTGTGCAAAGGATAAGCTCTTTTTGAAGGGACACGCTCAAGCGGCACAGGTTACACCGGTGCCGCTTTTTTATTGCAGAGCTGCAAACGAATACGAAATAAATTTTTTGGAGGATATATACCATGATTGTTGTACTTAAGCACGGGGCGGACAAGGAAAAGCAGGATCAGCTCATCGATTGGCTGAAGGGTCAGGGATTGGGCATACACATTTCCGAAGGCCAGTTCCAAACGGTTCTTGGCCTGATAGGCGACACGGGCCGCATAGACATGGACCTTATAGCCAGCCTTGGCATAGTGGATTCCGTAAAGCGCGTGACCGAGCCGTTCAAGTGCTGCAACCGCAAGTTCCACCCGGACGACATGATCGTTCAGGTGGGCGACGTGAAGGTCGGCGGCGGCAACTTCTGCATGATCGCAGGTCCCTGCTCTGTCGAATCCGAGGAGCAGATCGTTGCGGTCGCCAAGGCCGTGAAGGCCTCGGGCGCAAACATGCTGCGCGGCGGCGCGTTCAAGCCCCGCACCTCGCCCTATGATTTTCAGGGACTCAAGGCTGAGGGTATCGAGCTTTTGAAGATCGCCCGAAAGGAGACGGGGCTTCCCATCGTCACGGAAATCATGGGCACGAACTATCTGCCGCTTTTTGAAGACGTCGACCTCATTCAGGTCGGCGCGCGCAACATGCAGAACTTTGATCTGCTGCGCGAGCTCGGTAAGCTTCACAAGCCGGTTCTCTTAAAGCGCGGTCTTGCCAGCACCCTTAAGGAGCTTTTGATGAGCGCAGAGTATATCATGGCCGGTGGCAACGAGCAGGTTATCCTCTGCGAGCGCGGCATCCGCACCTACGATGACTACACGAGAAACACGCTCGACCTTGCGGCTGTGCCGATGCTCAAGGAGCTGACGCACCTGCCCGTCATCGTCGACCCGAGTCACGCCACCGGCATCGCGCGCCTTGTGCGCCCCATGGCACTGGCCGCGGCCGCCTGCGGCAGCGACGGCCTCATCATCGAGGTGCACAACGATCCCATGCACGCGCTGTGCGACGGCGCGCAGTCACTGCGCCCTGAGCAGTACGATGAACTTGCCAAAACGGTGCGCCGCGTGAGAGAGGCGGTGGCGCAATGACGGTCGGGATCGTTGGACTCGGCCTCATCGGCGGCTCGTTCGCCAAGGCCTACCATGCAGCGGGCGAGCGGGTGCTTGCGCAGGACATCGACCGCGACGTGCTGTCATTCGCCGTCATCAGCAGTGCCGTGGACGAAGAACTTACCGACGAGACGATGGCGGAATGCGATCTCATTCTGCTGGCGGTCTGCCCTGCGGCGGCGGTCGAATGGCTCAAAAATCACGCGGCAAAGATCGACAAGCACACGGTCGTCATCGACTGCTGCGGCACCAAGCGCACGGTCTGCGCGGCCTGCTTTCCCATCGCCGCGCAGTATGGCATCACCTACCTTGGCGGACACCCGATGGCTGGCACGCAGTTTTCCGGCTTTAAATATGCCAAAGCAGACCTTTACCACGGTGCGCCGATGGTGCTTGTGCCGCCGCGCTTCGATGATATTGAACTGCTCGGTCGTGTGAAGGATCTGCTCACGCCTGCGGGTTTCGGGAGCTACTCCGTTACGACCGCTGAGCAGCACGACGAGATGATCGCCTTCACCTCGCAGCTTGCGCACGTGGCCTCGAACGCTTATATCAAAAGTCCCACGGCAAAGAAGCACAAGGGCTTTTCCGCTGGCAGCTACAAGGACATGACGCGCGTTGCGTGGCTCGCGCCCCGCATGTGGGCGGAGCTGTTTCTTGAAAACCGGGACTTTCTGTTGAAGGAGATCGACTGCTACATCGAGCATCTGTCGCAGTACAAGGCCGCGATGGAGCAAAACGACGAAGAAGAACTCATTCGCCTTCTGGACGAGGGCAAAAAGAGAAAGGAAGAGGTGGACGGCTGATGCGAAGCATCCATATCAAGGCCTCGCGCGAGTATGACGTGCTCGTGGAGCGCGGACTGCTCGACCGCGCGGGCGAGTATTTATCCAAGGTCAGCGCGCCGGGCATGGCGGCGGTCGTGTCGGACGAGACGGTTTTTGCGCTCTACGGCGAGCGGACGGTCAGGGCGCTTGAAAAGGCAGGTTATCGCGTCTATGCCTTCACCTTCCCCGCGGGCGAGGAGCACAAGCGCCTCTCGACCCTGGGGGGCATCCTGGAGCGCATGGCCGTTGCCGGCCTCACTCGCTCCGACGCCGTGGTTGCGCTTGGCGGAGGCGTGACGGGTGACATGGGAGGACTCGCCGCCGCCCTCTACCAGCGCGGCATTCAGGTGGTCCAGGTGCCAACGTCCCTTCTCGCCATGGTCGACTCCTCTGTGGGCGGCAAGACCGCCGTGGACCTCGAGGCGGGAAAGAACCTCGCGGGCGCCTTCTTGCAGCCTTCGCTCGTGGTTGCCGACATCGACTGCCTTGCGACCGTCTCGCCGGAGCTGCTCCGCGATTCGTGCGGCGAGATGATCAAGCACGGTGTGCTGGCGGACGAGAAGCTCTATGAGCGGCTCCGCCTCGAACCCGTCTGCGAGCCGGGCTTTGACCCCGACAAGCTCGTGGGCATCGTGGCAAGAAACGTCGAGATCAAGCGCGACGCGGTCGATGAGGACGAGCGCGAGAACGGGCGGCGCCAGACCCTCAACCTCGGGCACACCATCGGCCACGCCATCGAGTCGGCAAGCGACTTCTCCCTGGGACACGGAAGCTGCGTAGCAGCCGGACTCTGCTGCGTGGCACGCGCGTCTGCGCGCCTCGGATGGTGCAGCCAGGACGTCACAGATCGCATCGTGGAGTGTGTGGAGGCATACGGCCTTCCTACCAACACGCGCATCGACCACGACACCCTTCTCGAGTACGCCGCTCGCGACAAGAAGCGCCGTTCTGACGGAGTGACCCTCGTGGTACCCACGCGCATCGGCGAGGTCGAGTTGCGCAAGGTCTCGCTCGAGGAGCTGCGCCGGGTGATTGACCTCGGCTGCGGAGAGTAGGCGCAATGGACGTGACCATCCGCCCGGAAATTGCGGGTGAAAGCGCGTGGTCGGCGGAAATCACCGCGCCGGATGGCGAAGTGTTGACCCTCCCCGAAACGACGGCGACAGAGCAGGTCATCACGATTGAGCATCCGCAGCTGTGGTGGCCGAACGGCTATGGTGCACAGGCACTGTATCAGGTAAAGGTGGAGCTCGTTGCAGACGATATCCTGGATACCTGGGAGAAGAAGATGGGTCTTCGTA
>ENA-ORNY01000695-ORNY01000695.1-human-gut-metagenome-genome-assembly--contig:-NODE-695-length-21833-cov-10.997153_pt1 | contig 21833 bp, 19 predicted proteins | sample MGYA00242122_ERZ509036 | MGnify/ENA primary metagenome ERZ509036 (study PRJEB26280, sample SAMEA2338696) | human gut metagenome | biome: human gut; feature: human-associated habitat; material: faeces... | reverse complement strand
CGCGAGCTGGGTTCAGAACGTCGTGAGACAGTTCGGTCCCTATCTGTCGTGGGCGCAGGATATTTGAGGAGAGCTGTCCTTAGTACGAGAGGACCGGGATGGACGCACCGCTGGTGCACCGGTTGTTACGCCAGTAGCACAGCCGGGCAGCTAAGTGCGGAACGGATAAACGCTGAAAGCATCTAAGCGTGAAGCCGCCTCCAAGATAAGATATCCCATGGCGTAAGCCAGTAAGACCCCTCATGGACTATGAGGTTGATAGGTTGCATGTGTAAGCGTGGTGACACGTTCAGCTTGGCAATACTAATAGGTCGAGGGCTTGACCATAGTTTCTTTAGTTCCTTCTTTCTCATCACTTTCCTTATCACTCCTTTGTTCAGTTTTTAGGGTGCAAGCAAATGCACAGATTTAAGCCGTCTCTTTTGAGACGGCTTTTGTTATACCCGGAGCAAAACGCAGCCCCTCGGAGAATTCTCTCTGAGGGGCTTTGGTGTTATTTGATTTCTTCAACGGCGATCCATATTTCGCAGCTGTAGTTCGGGTCGGTCACATCCGCTGAGGGATAGACCTCCAGCTCAATGCCGTTGCCGTATTTATATGAGCTGCTCTGCGGGAAGAACTCGGTGCAGATTTTCTTATAGGTCTCCTTGAATGCTTCGGGCATCTTGCCCTTGCATTCAAATACTGCGTAAGTGTGCGCCGGAATCTCGACGATATCGAAGCCCTCGTCCGTTACAGGGGCGCCGTTATACTCCGCACCTATGCCGTAGGGGAAGCCTGAATTCGCCATCTCGTTACTGAAGCAGATGCCGAGAATGACATGCAGTTTTTCAAAACTCGCATACTTGCTGATTTTCTCCATGCTGCCGTCGGTGTTGAGCTCCTGCCAAAATGCCGAGATATCGGCCGTTGCAGTGTCGCCCTGCGGCTTGTTGACCTGCTTCTTTTTGCATATCACCTTGAATGCGTCGCGTTTTTCAATTCTGTAGTTCATAAGATTACCTCCGTCTAAAATCAGTTTAACGGACAGACGGGAGAATGACCTCACAGCGCTGCCTGAGCGGGCCTGTGTCGGCGTCACACCGTGGAAACGGGTAAAACGCTCGGCTGAAGCTCTCGGGCGTGTCATAGCCGTATTTGAGCGCAATGTCGATCACTTTTTCGTTGGTGCGCATCAGCTCGTCGGCGGCGAGAGAAAGACGGCGCATCCGGATATAGTCGCCGAGTGTGTAACCGCAGATTATACTGAATACCCGTTGAAAATGAAACGATGATGAGACTGCCTCCTTGGCCGCGGCGGCGTAGTCGATATCATCGGTGAGGTGCGCTTCAACATAGTCTATCGCTTGTTGAAGGCCTGTCATCCAGTCCATGAGATCTCTCCTTTTCTTTCCGTCTGATACGATTATAGCACCACGGCGGCGGTAGTTCTTGACATTATGTGCTTTTCTATGTCAGTATAACATATCCCATGGAAAAAGTCAGCAGCGGAAACAAAAAAGCTCTCTCGCTTGGCGGCGGGAGAGCTTTCGCTATATATTACATTATATATATGTTTTGGTTCCGATCGGTTTGCCGCCCGAGAAGTAGACTCTCGGCACACGGCGGCTGATACGGCAGGGTAGCTCATAATTGAATGAATGCGCCGCCTCGCTGACCTCCTCCATGGTGAGCGTTTTATCGCTCTGAGTGCCGACGAGCACGACATCGTCGCCGACGGAGCAATCAATGCCGCTGACATCGACCATGAATTGATCCATGCAGACTCTGCCGAGGATGGGTGCGTATTGCCCGCCGATAATGACCCTGCCGATATTCGACAGGCAGCGAGGGTAGCCGTCCGCATAGCCGACGGGGACGGTGGCGACGACGGTGGGCTTCACGGTAGTGAAAGTGCCGCCGTATGAGATCTCCCTGCCCGCTTCAAGAGTTTTGATATGCGATATGCGGGCGTGCCAGCTCAAGGCGGGCTTCACGTCGATTATGTCGCGGCGCACCTCGGCCGACGGATACATCCCGTAGGTCAATATTCCCATGCGGCACATATCGAAATAGCGGTCGAAATTGATTATCCCGGCGCTGTTATTCAGGTGCTTTATCGGTATATTGACTCCTCGCTCGGCGAGCATACGCATGAATCTGACGAATTCATCACGCTGGGCAACGGCCTTGGTCAGGTCGCTTTCGTCAGCGGTCGCAAAGTGTGAGAATATCCCCTCGGCAAAGAGCCCCGACAGCGCCGATATGCGGGCGCAGAGATCGGCGCTCTCCTCGGTCACGCGTAGGCCGATGCGGCTCATTCCTGTGTCGAGAGCGAAGTGGAAGGGCGCTGTTTTGCCCTGCTTTACCGCCTCGCTCGAGAGCGAGAGAGCGTCCTCAAGCGAGAATATCGGAATGCGTATGTCGTATTTGACCGCGGCGGCGTGATCCCATGGGAAAACTCTGCCGAGTACTATTATAGGAGTTTCAATTCCTGCTTTTTTAAGCTCAAGAGCCTCTTCGATGCACGCAACGCCGAAAAAATCGCATTTGCCGCTGAGAAAGCGGCCTATCTCAACCGCTCCATGGCCGTAGGCGTCCGCCTTGATGACCGCGAGCAGCTTAACGCCATCGGGCAGCTTGGCTCTGACGTTTTTATAGTTGTATTCGATTGCGTCGAGGTCTATCGCCGCATAAGTTCTGTGCCTTGTCATAATATCGCCTCTGCAAGGCTGACCGTCCTGATGCCGTTCTCGGCGAATGCCTTGTTCAGCGCCCTGACAAAGTCGAGCGCCTTCTTGCCGTCACCGTGAACGCAGACGGAGTGAGCCTCAATGTCTATATCTTCGCCGCTGTATGCGGTCACCTTACCCTCTTTGATCATTCTGATGACCCTGCTTATCGCAAGGGATTCGTCGGTTATCATCGAGCCATCGAGAGTGCGCGCCCTGAGGGAGCCGTCCGCCTCATAGGCTCTGTCGGCGAATATCTCGCTGGCGTACCGCAGCCCTCGGCTTTTCGCAGCCTTAATCATCTCGGAATTTGCAAGCGCAAGCAAGATAAGTGACGGGTCGAAGTCTTTTATTGCGTCCGCAATTGCCGCGGCGAGGGCGGGATCCTTGGCGGCAGCGTTATACATTGCGCCGTGGGGCTTGACGTGCTGCATTTTAATGCCCTTTGCGACGGCAAAAGCCCCGAGGGCGCCGAGCTGATAAAGCGTGAAATCATATACCTGCTTCGGCGTGACGGTCATCTTTGTCCTGCCGAAATTCTCTCTGTCGGGGTAGCCCGGGTGAGCGCCGAACGCAACGCCCGAGGCCCTGCAAAGATCAATCGTCTTATCCATGATCTCGCTGCCGCCGGCGTGGAAGCCGCAGGCGATATTTGCGCCCGTTATGAGCGGGATTATCTGAGCGTCGAAAGCGGCGCCCTCGCCGAGATCGGAATTTAAGTCTATCTTATACATTGCTGTCACCTCAATATTTCAGCGCCGAATTCTTGACGTCGGTTATAAACATATGCCCGGGGGAGTGGGTTATGGCGATGGGCGGCTTCGATTGCATGACGGCGTTCTGCGGGGTAACTCCGCACGCCCAAAATACGGGCGTTTCACCCTCGTTTATCGTCACGCTGTCGCCGTAATCGGGTTTCATAATGTCCTTGATGCCTATCGCCTCGGGCGAGCCTATATGTATCGGTGAGCCGTGGACTCTCGGCATTGCCGCTGTCACGTTGACCGCCTTGACCACCAGCTCGTCGGGGATCGGGCGCATGGAGACGACCATGTTGCCGTGGAATTTGCCCGCCGGGCTGAGTGCGATATTGGTGTTGAACATAGGCACGTTCCTGCTCTGCTCAATGTGGCGGACTGGGATATCTGCTTCAAGCAGCTCGCTCTCGAAGCTGAAGGAGCAGCCGATTAGGAAATAGACGAAATCCTCCTGCCAGAATGCGGAGATATCGGTCACCTCGCGCTCGAGCACGCCGTTTCGCCATATACGGTATCTGGGAATATCGCGGCAGATGTCGCCGCCGTCGGCCATAGTTCGGATCACCCTTGAGCCGACGTCACCGACCTCGAGGACGGGGCAGGGCTTGGGATTCCTCATGCAAAAGAGCAGGAAGTCAAAGGCGTAGTCCTTGGGCAGGATGCAGAGATTCGCCTGAGCGTAGCCGCCGCACATACCCGAGGTCTGGTGAGTTATAACTCCGTCCCTTATCAGCGCCCTAACCTCTTTCGGACTCATGGTTGAAAGCTCCATAACCGTATACCTCCCGAATTATCTGAAAAGTTTATCAAAGAATTTTTTCTCCTTGGCGGCGAGCCGCTCCGCCTGCCTTACGCTGACCGACGAGAAGCATAAGGTGTCAAACGGCTTCACCTGGGCGAGCAGCGGCAGGTCAACGCTGATGACCGTCGCGATCTTTGCGTAGCCGCCTGTCGTCTGATGGTCGGCGGCAAGGATTATCGGCATCCCCGACCGTGTTATCTGCACCGAGCCGAAAACAATGCCGTCGGAGATGATATCCGTGCCGTTCTTGCCCTTTAAGGCAATGCCGCTAAGGCGCAGACCCATGCGGTCAAGCCCTGCCGTGGCGGTGTAATGCTGGCGCAGGAAGAGCGCTTTATCCGTCTCGGTGAACATATCGTCCTGCGGCCCCATTATAACTCTAAGTCTGATGCAGCCGCCGCCGAATTCCCTCACGGGTGCGGTCATGCCCGCCTTGGCGCGGCTTGAGGGCACGCCGACGGGCAGTATATCGCCCGCTCTCAGATTCCTGCCCGCATAGCCGCCTATGCCGAGCTTCAGGTTGGTCGAGGCGCTGCCCATGACCTCGGGCACGGCGAAGCCGCCTGCAATCGCAAGGCAGCAGCGCATACCGCTCCTTGCGCCCCCCACGGTCAGTATATCGCCCGCAGAGGCTTTGTATGATCTGCTGCGCTCGATCGGCTTGCCGTTGAGCGTCGCACCGAAATCTCCGCCGCAAAGGCAGAATATATGCTCGTCGGTGAAGCGCGCGGTTATCCCGAGCGCCGTCATTTCGATGACGGGCGAATTCGGCTCGTTGCCGCAAAGGGCATTTGCGAGCTTCATGGAGTATTGATCCATTGCGCCGCTCTGGGTGAAGCCGTCCTTCATCACGCCGAACCTGCCGAGATCCTGCACGGTGGAGAGCATCCCGCCGTTTATTATCGAGAGCATGGCTTCGCCTCCTCTGCGGTGACTTTATATGTGCCTGCGGCAACCTCACGCTCAATGCGGTCGAATTCGCCGCCGTCGATGCTGTAGAATTTTATCCTGTCGCCCGCTTTATAGAGTATCGGCTCGCTCCTTGAGGGGTCATAGACCTTGACAGGGGTTTTGCCGATTAGCTGCCAGCCACCGGGCGAAGCGATGGGGTAAATACCCGTCTGGCTGCCGCCGATGCCGACTGCGCCCGCGAAGATCTCAAGCCTCGGGGTGTCGAGCCTCGGCGTTGCAAGGCGCTCATCCATGCCGCCGAGATAGGCGAAGCCGGGCAGGAAGCCGAGCATATAGATAAGATACGGCTTTGCCGTGTGAAGGGCTATAACCTCGTCCCTTGTCAGCCCCGTGTGGGCGCAGACATTCGCCATGTCGGGCGAGAAACGCTCCTCGTAGCAGACGGGAATATAAAACACTCGTGAAGCGCCCTCGGAATCCGGGTCGATCCGATCTATCAGGCGGGCGAGACGCTTTTTGAGCCTTGACGAGCGGATAACGGTGCAGTCATAAAGCACCGTGAGTGAATTAAAGGTCGGGATGACCTCGGTAACGCCGTTTATTTCGGCGCCGCCGATAAGCCCGGCAAGCGAGGTCACGCAGCGGTTGATATCTTCTCTTATTTCATTTTCAAATCGGACTGTCAGCGCCATGTCTCCGCTTTGCAGAAATAAGTACTTCATTTTGTGAAAAATCCCTTTCTCAGCGTATTCTCAAACCACGCCTCGGTCTTATCCTCGACGGTCGGCGGGTATTCGATAAGCGCTTTCATCATTGAGACGAGCGGCAGGTTGATATTCTTGCCGATTCCGTCGATATAAGGTCTCGGCTCGCCGTACATGTCGAGCATACCCGCGCCCGCTGCGGCGTCCATTGCGGTGGCCTGATCCTCCTTGGAGTGGAAAAGCTCAGGCTTACCGAGCATGAATGCGGTTGCCGCCATCAGGGCGTTGCAGCCCCAGTCGGAGCAGGTAGCCGTGATGATATTATCGGCGGCTGTGTCGGCGAGTATGCCGTAGCCCGTGCCCGCCTTGCAGCCGTTTTTGCCGGCGTAGGGGATGTATTCCCTTATGTGCTGCTCTATCGCCGCCATGCCTATCTCGTTGCCGAGGTCGCCTATCGAGAGGTTATATATCCCCATGCTTTGACAGAGCTTGAAAAGCGCGTCGTATTTCGGCTCGACGGCGGTGGTGTTGACCCCGACGGCGTTGTGATAGTATCCGTTTTTGTTTCTGCCGGGGGCTTCGTTCGTTATGACGGCGCAGGGCTTGCCGTGGGAGAGGATATCCCTCGCCTGAACCTCCGCCTCGTCAAAATCCTTAGTGAATTCAACGACGCAGACGGCGTTTTCACCGATATTGTCGAGGTCATCGGTCGTCTTGAACGAAAGCACGTTGCTCATCGCCCTTATCGCTTTTTTGCACTGCGAGGGCACTATCATCACCGGCTTTGCGCCGAAGGCTTTCATCAGAAATCTTGCCAAAACGGTCGAGGAGATTATGCCGTCCGTCTCCGCCTCGTCCCACGGGAGGAGCACGAAGCCGGTCAGAATGAATACCTTCTCGCCCTTCTTTATGTTTTTGATAAGTCCCTTAGCTCCGTGAACGGAGAGCGGCTCCCCCGTGAAGCGTCTTGCCCCGTCATAGAGGATACGGCAAACACCGTAGCCCCTGGGGTCAAGATTCATCAGCGTGTCGAGGTCGTCACCGATATTAAGGAGCGTTAATTCCTCTTTCGTCATGCCGTGTCACCGCCTCAGTCAGCTTTGCACTGAGCTTCAAAATCCGCAACCAGCGCGTCCTGTATCTTTTTGAGCATTTCGGGAGCCTTACCGCCGACGGGCTTGCCGTCCACGGTCTTGACGGGGATGCAGAACGAGCCTGTCGAGTGGACTATGACCTCATCGGCGTTCATCAGCTCGTCAAGGGTGTATTCACGCTCGTCGACCCCGTAGCCGAGCTTCTCTGCGAAGGCAAGCAGTCTTATCCTCGCTGTGCCGGGCAGCACGGTATCGTCAAGCGGGTGAGATATGACCTTGCCGTCCTTGAATATTGAGACGTTTGAATGGGCGCACTCGGTGACGATATCGCCCCTGTGGAATATAGCCTCGGAGCAGCCGGCTTCTGCGGCGGCGGAGGCGGCGAGGCAGGATGGGATGAGGTTCAGCGTCTTGCAGTTGCAGTAGTGGAATCTCTTATCCTCATAGGTTATGACGTCGATGGGCTTGTAGGTGTCGGCAACGGGGCAGGGGGTCAGTGTTATCCAAAGATTGCCCTGCATATCCTCGGTGAATATATGATTACGCAGGCCGCTGCCTCTCGTCACCTGCATATAGACGAATTGGTCGCCGTCGTCGACCTTGAGCACCAGCTCGGCGAGCAGAGCCTCCAGCTCCTTGCGCCCAATGGGGATATTGACCTTCAGCAGCTTTGCGCTGTTATAGAAGCGGTCAAGGTGAGCCTTGAGGTCAAATATCTTGTGGTTGTGGGCGTAGGTGGCGTCATAAACGCCGTCGCCGAACCAACACACCCTGTCGAGCATGGGAACGGACATATTCTCTATCAGATCGTATTTGCCGTTATAATAACCGAGATTTTCCATGACAATCACCTCATAAAATAATTTGCTGTAAAAAAGAGGAACAGCGGTATTTCTGAAGAAACGCCGTTGTTCCTGCCCATAATTATACACTAACTTGTGTGAAATGTAAATAGTTTTTTCAAATTTTTTGAGCACGGAGCGGCGAACTGCATATGACCCCATTGTCTATATATGCAGCGGTGTGCGTTCTTCGTGCATTCGCTATTGATCTTCGTCGATCGTGGAGACCTTGTTTATCAGCTCCTCGAGCACGTCGAGGACTATCCGCACCGTGTCGAGCGAGGTGAAGGTCGTCACGCCGTTGTCAACGGCACAGCGTCTGAGCTTCTCGCCGCTCTCATAGTGTATCCCCGAGAGGATGGCTCTGGTGTTGATGATATAGCTGACGTGACCCGAGCGGATGGAGTCGAGGGTCTCTTCGCTGCCCTCGTGGATATTGGCGAGCTTCTTGACCCTTATCCCGTGCGACCGGAGGAAATCCGCCGTGCAGGTGGTGGCCTCAATATTGAAGCCTATGTCGCGGAATCGCTTAACGAGGGGCAGAGTCTCCTCCTTATCCTCGTCCGCGACGGTCACGAGCACCGTGCCGTAATTGAGCATCGGTATGCCCGCGGCCTGCAACGCTTTGTAGAGCGCCCTGTTGAGCCGCTTGTCGTAGCCAATCGCTTCGCCTGTTGATTTCATCTCGGGCGAGAGGTAGGCGTCCATGCCTGTGAGCTTGGCGAATGAGAATGCGGGGGCTTTTACATACCAGCGCTTGCGGTCGGGTAGGCGCATCTCGGTGATGCCCTGCTCCCTGAGGCTGACCCCGAGCATAGCCTTCGTCGCAATGCCGACAAGACCGCAACTCGTCGATTTTGAGAGGAAAGGCACGCTTCTTGAGGCTCTGGGGTTCACCTCTATGACAAAAACGTCGTCGTTCTTATCAACGATAAACTGAATGTTGAAAAGCCCAACAATGCCGATGCCGAGCCCGAGGCGGGTGGTGTAATCGGCGATGGTGTCACGTACCTTTTGCGAGATAGAGAACGGTGGATAGACGCTCGTGCTGTCGCCGGAGTGAACTCCCGTGCGCTCGACAAGCTCCATTATGCCCGGCACAAAGACCTCTTTGCCGTCGCAGACCGCGTCCACCTCGACCTCCTTGCCCATGAGATATTTATCAATGAGCACGGGTTTATCCTCATCCACCTCGACAGCGTTCTTGAGGTATTTACGCAGCATTTCTTCGTTGGCGACTATCTCCATCGCCCTGCCGCCGAGCACGAAGCTCGGGCGCACGAGCACGGGGTAGCCTATCCGCTCCGCGGCGGCGACTCCGCTCTCGATATCCGTTACGGCCTCGCCTACGGGGTTCGGGATGCCGAGCGAATGAATGACCTCGTTGAAAAGGTCACGATCCTCCGCCTTGTCAATGGCTTCGCAGCCTGTGCCGATTATGCGTACCCCTCTGTCGGCGAGCGGCTGAGCGAGGTTGACGGCGGTCTGACCGCCGAGGGTCGCTATAACTCCGAGCGGCTTCTCGAGATGCACCACGTTCATCACGTCCTCGGGCGTGAGCGGCTCAAAATAGAGCTTGTCGGCGGCGGTGTAATCGGTCGAGACGGTCTCGGGATTGTTGTTGATGACTATCGCTTCATAGCCGAGTTGCTTTATCGTGCGCACGGCGTGGACGGTGGAGTAATCGAATTCAACGCCCTGACCGATGCGTATCGGCCCCGAGCCGAGCACGATTATCTTCGGCTTGTCGGAGACGATTGATTCGTTCTCCTCGGCGTAGGTGGAGTAGAAGTAGGGCACGTAGCTGTCGAATTCGCTCGCGCAGGTGTCTATCATCTTGTAGACGGGGAAGATATTCTCCTCACAGCGGAGCTTATAGATATTATCCGTCGTGTCGCCCCACAGCTCCGCCACATATGAGTCGGAGAAGCCGGAGCGCTTTGCCTCACGCAGCAGCTCGACCGAGCCGGGGGAGGCCTCAAGCTCCTTCTCAAGGTCGACTATCTTCTTTATTTTATCAACGAAGAACATATCTATCTGCGTTATGTCGCAGATCAGCGAAGCGTCAACGCCCATCCACATCAGCTGGGATATGGCGTAGAGCCTGTCGTCGGTGCCCTCCTTGATATAATCGAGCAGCTGCTCGACGGTCATGTGAGCCGTGTCGAATTTCTCGAGGTGGATATGATTTCTGCCGTCCTCGAGGGAGCGTATCGCCTTGAGGAAGCTCTCCTCAAAGTTGCGCCCCACGCTCATGACCTCGCCCGTCGCCTTCATCTGGGTGGAGAGGGTATTGAGCGCCGTCGGGAATTTGTCAAAGGGGAAGCGCGGCATCTTTGTCACCACATAGTCGAGGGTCGGCTCGAAGCAGGCGGGGGTGTTGGCGAGCTTTATCTCGTGAAGCTGCATACCTATCGCGATTTTAGCCGAGACTCGGGCTATCGGGTAGCCGCTTGCCTTTGAGGCGAGAGCCGAGGAGCGGGAGACCCTGGGGTTGACTTCTATCACATAGTAGCTGAATGAATACGGGTCGAGCGCAAACTGCACGTTGCAGCCGCCCTCCACCTTGAGCGCGCGGATTATCCTGAGGGCGCTGTCACGCAGCATTTGATATTCTTTATTTGTCAGGGTCTGGCTCGGGGCAACGACCACGGAGTCGCCCGTATGGATGCCGACGGGGTCGAGATTCTCCATATTACACACGGTTATCGCCGTGTCGTTGGCGTCACGGATGACCTCGTATTCTATTTCCTTGTAGCCCTTGATGCTCTTCTCGATGAGCACCTGATGGACGGGGGAGAGGGCGAGAGCGTTCTTCATCTTCTCCCGCAGCTCGTCTGCGTCGTCGGCAAAGCCGCCGCCCGTGCCGCCGAGGGTGAAGGCGGGGCGCAGGATAACGGGGTAGCCTATCTTTTCGGCCGCTTCAAGAGCCTCTTCGGCGCTGTAGGTTATCTGCGAGGGCACTACAGGCTCGCCTATCTGCTGGCAAAGCTCCTTAAAAAGCTCCCTGTCCTCCGCTCTCTCAATGCTCTCGGCGCTCGTGCCGAGCATTTCAATACCGCATTCTTTGAGCACGCCTTTCTTTGCGAGCTGCATTGCGAGATTCAGCCCCGTCTGGCCGCCGATGCCGGGGATTATTGCGTCGGGGCGTTCGTAGCGGCAGATGCGGGCGAGATATTCGAGCGTGAGCGGCTCCATATATACCTTATCCGCGACCGAGGTGTCGGTCATTATCGTGGCGGGGTTGGAATTTGCAAGGATGACCTCGTAGCCCTCCTCTTTGAGCGCAAGGCACGCCTGAGTGCCCGCGTAGTCAAATTCGGCAGCCTGACCTATGACGATGGGGCCCGAGCCTATGACGAGCACCTTGTGTATATCATTTCTTTTGGGCACGGGTCTTCGCCTCCTTCATACTGCTGACAAAAATGTCGAATAAATAGCCGCTGTCCTGCGGGCCGGGGGAGCTTTCGGGGTGGTATTGCACGCTGAAAACGCCGTCCTCGGCGCATTGCAGCCCCTCCACCGTGCCGTCGAGCAGGTTGACGTGCGTAACGGTCAGCCCCGTCCCCTCAAGGCTGTCATTGTCAACGGCGTAGCTGTGATTTTGCGAGGTTATCTCAATTTTGCCCGTGAGCTTATTCAGCACGGGGTGGTTGCCGCCCCTGTGACCGAATTTCAGCTTGTATGTCTTTGCGCCGTAGGCAAGCGATATCATCTGGTGGCCGAGGCATATGCCGAAGAGCGGGTATTTGCCCCTGAGCTTTTTGACCGTCTCAATGACGGGCGTTACATCCTCGGGGGCGACACCGAAGACCGCTGCTGCGGTCGAGGTGTGAATGTCGGCTCCGTGCGTGAATGCCGAGATCATTGCGGCGTCGCCGGATATGTGCGCGAGCAGGCGCAGCTCGATCTGCGAATAGTCGGCGTCGATCAGCACGCGCCCCGGTGCGGCAATGAAGTATTTGCGCAGCTCACGCCCTTCATCGGTGCGTATCGGGATATTCTGAAGGTTCGGCTCGGCGGAGGAAAGTCTGCCCGTTGCCGTTCCGGTCTGCTTGAACTGGGTGTGTATGCGGCCGTTTTCATCAGCCACCTTGAGGAGACCGACGACATAAGTGCTGTAAAGCTTGGTCAGCTTGCGGTATTCGAGCACGTCGCGCACGATCTTGTAGTCGGGGGCGAGTTTTTCGAGTATATCCGCATTTGTGGAATAGCCGGTTTTGGTTTTCTTTCCGTATGGCAGTGAGAGGCGTTCGAAAAGCACCTCTCCGAGTTGCTTTGGCGAGTTTATATTGAATTCAACGCCGGCTTCATCGCAAATTTCCGCTGCAAGTGCGGTCGATTTTTCGGAGATCAGGTCACCGTATCCGGCGATCCCCGCGCGGTCGATGAGAAAGCCCGCTTCCTCCATGTCGGCGAGCACCGCGGCAAGCGGCATTTCGATGCCGGAAAACAGCCTCTCGGAATCCGACGCGCGCAGCTTTTCCTCAAGAACGGGTTTCATGCGGAAGGCGAGCTCGACGTCGCTGCCGGTCGTGTTGTCACCGAGATACTGCGCAGCGAGTGACTGAAGGTCAAAATTGCCCTGTGGATCCAGCACGTATGCCGCAAGCATTACGTCGAATCCCGCACCGCGCGAGTTATTGGTGTTCGGGTCCGAGATGCGGTCAAGTCGCTCGTATATTGATTTGCAATCGTAGCAGATATATCCGCGCGCGGCGTTTGCGGCGGCTGCTGTTTCGCTGTCTGCGGGGACGGTGCAGAGAAGTGTCCCGTCAAATGTGCGGAAGTCGGTGCCGTCAAACGAAAGTGCCACTGCCTTTTTATCGGATGAGCGCAGAGTCTCAAAAAAGTCATCGCGGCTGCCCGAGACGGCTTGAGGAGCATCACATTTCGGTATGGAAGCGGGAGTTGCCTCCGGAATGTCGAGACGCGCGAGAAGTTTGGTGAACTCAAGACTGGTGAGGAGTGCGCGTATTTCTTCTGCGTGCGGTTTGCCGCCGTCGAGCTCGTCGAGCGCCGGAAGTCCCGGAACATTGCGGCAGATGCGCGCAAGTTCAAGCGAGAGGTATGCCGAATCTCTTCCGGCTTCAAGCTTTGCCGCGACCGACGGGGTAACTCCGCTGCCGGCAGTTGAATACCCGCCGTAAACACCGTCGAGAGAGCCGAACTGTGCTATCAGCTTGACAGCACCCTTTTCGCCGATGCCGGGAACGCCGGGTATGTTATCGGACGAATCGCCCATTATCGCTTTAACGTCAACAAAAACACTTGACGGTACTCCGTATTCTGCAAGAAATCTTGCCTCGTCAAAAAGTATATTTTCCTTGTTCGTAGCAAGCACGACCGATGTTTTGCCGCTTATGAGTTGAAGCGAATCGCGGTCTCCCGTGAAAATAAAGACGCGTGTATCTCCGTCAGCCTCACCCATTGCGGAAAGTGTGCCGAGAATGTCGTCTGCCTCATAGCCCTCTGTCTCTATCACGCTGAAGCCGAGTGCACGGCAGAGCTCGTGCGCGACGGGCAGCTGTTTTGCAAGTTCTTCGGGCATAGGCTTTCTTCCGGCTTTATAGCCGTCGTATTTCTTGTGACGGAATGTCGGTGCCTTGAGGTCGAACGCCACGGCGCATCTGTCGGGGGAAAGGTCGGAGAGCTGACGCATCAGCATATTTGCCATGCCGTAAAGCGCGTTGGTGGGAAAACCGTCGCGCGTCGTGAGCGGTCTTATACCGTAAAAAGCGCGGTTGAGAATGCTGTTGCCGTCTACGGCGAGAAGTGTTTTCATATCATACCCCCGATGTGGTTCATTGTATTTAGTATACCACTAAATCCCGCCGCGGTCAAGTAAAATATTGTCTTGCAAGTTGCGCCCCGAAAGCAATTCACTATTGCAAAAAAGTATTCTATGTGGTATAATGTATTTGTAGAAAATTATATTACCGCACTGTCGGCAGCATAAAAGCGCCGTGGGCGGAAAAATACGGGAGGTGCAGTTTTATGTCAGAAAAAAGCTACCCTGTTATCACAATAGCGCGTCAGTACGGAAGCGGCGGACGTGAGATCGGTCAGCGACTTGCTGAGCTGCTCGGCATAAAATCTTATGACCGAGAGCTTATAACGATGGCGGCGCAAAAAAGCGGAATGTCCACCGAGGTCCTGCATCATGTTGATGAAAAGGCAACGAACAGTCTGCTTTATACACTCGCGCTCGGGTCGTCATACTACGGCGCGGCGTCGGTCGGAATGGATGTTCCGATAAATGACAAACTGTTCATTACCCAGTCTCAGATCATCCGCGACCTTGCAACCGAGGGACCGTGCATCATTATAGGTCGCTGCTCGGATTATGTGCTTCGCTCAAACCCTGCGCGTTTTTCGATATTTGTTTATGCTCCGCTTGAAGCGAGAATAAAGCATGTTATCGAAAGAGGCGCGGCATCGACCGAAAAGGAAGCGCGCGATCTTATTTCGCGCACAGACAAGCGCAGGATCAATTATTACAACTACTACACCGGGCGCAAATGGGGAAATCCCGATAACTACAATATGCTGATAGATAGCTCATTTCTCGGCATAGAGGGCACTGTCAAGGCAATAGCCGATGTTTACCGCGAAAAACGCGAGGCATTCTGATAGATCGACGGAGGAAAAACAAAATGAAGGCATTCAAAATACTTGCTGCGGCTGTATCGGCTGTTATGCTGATGTCACTGGCGTCATGCAGCGGAGGCAACGGCGGCATCGCCGACAGCAGCACGGCGGACGGATCGGATGACACTGTTCAAACGACCGCTCCCGGAACGACCGCGGATAATGCGGGGACTACCGAAGCAACGGCTCCTGCGGAAACAACGGCGCCGGTGACCACCGCTGCTGACGAAACGACGGCGGGCACACCCGAACGCGCGACTGTTGAGGTCAAGTGGAATTTCGGGTATGTGGGCTCTGACAAAAATACTCAGGGCTACGTGAACAAGATCAAGCCCAAGGGCGGCTCGTACTCGTATACCGATGTTATCAACATCGCCAAGGCGGGAACAAAGATCAGCTTCACCGATGACAACACGAATTCCGGCGGTGATACGGGATTCGCGTCGGCAGCTGCATATGTTGTATCGTCGTGGAAGATGGAAAACGGTGAGTGGGTCGTTGACACGACTGGAGCAAACTATGTCGGCTCCGGAAATGGCAAAAGCGATATTGCGGCTCCCACGGCGGACGGTAAAGGCGTGGTCTACACGTATGTGACGTCGAAGGATGACGAAAACATCCGCCTTTGCTTCAGATCCGGTCAGTCGTCATCCTTTACACCCGAGCAGTTCCCCACGGTATATGTTGAGTTCACAGGTGAAAAGGGTACCGTGAGTGTATCCCAGAAGGAAAAAGAAGAGTTCGATAAATATATCGAAGCCGAAAAAGCCGCGATCAAGTACCCGGCGCTCAAAGGGCTGACCGTCAACTTCCTCGGAGACAGCTATTTTGCGGGCAACGGGCTTGACCAGAATTATGTCTGGCCTTCGCTTCTCGGTAAGATATACGAGATGAAATACACAAACTACGGCAAGAACGGCTCTACTGTCTCCGATTATGTGACGACAAACAATCCCATGGTCGTGCGCTACAAGCAGATGGCTGACAACAATCCCGACATCGTTGTTTTTGAAGGTGGCAAAAACGATTATAACAAGAAAACACCTATCGGTAACAATGACGATACCGGCACAAAGACATTCAAGGGCGCTCTCAACGTTATGATAGACGGTCTGCGTGCAAAATATCCTAATGCCGTCCTTATTTGCGTGACACCTTGGAAGGTGTCGGGAACGAACGGTATAGGAAAGACGGTATCCGATTATGCAGATGCAATGCGTGAGATATGCAAGCTGAAAAACGTTCCGTGCTTCAGCGCCGACGATCCCGCACTGTCCGGTGTTGATATGACAGATGCGGCGTTCCGCGCAAAATATTCGATGACAGCGACCGACGTCAGCCATCTCAATGCCACCGGGCACAGACTTGTGCTCCCGAAGTTTGAAAAGTTTATTGCCGATACATATTCGGCAGCTAAGACCAACTGATCAAAACAACGAAAGGAGGCTGAAACGCAGCCGCGTTTCAGCCTCACGGATATTCAAGTAATTAAGTATCAGATGATCCCTATCAGCTCATGCATATCTCTTACGGTATGCTCGCAATCGAAGCTGTCGTAAAAATGACCGTCGTCAAACAGGCACCCATGCATTCCGGCGTTGAGACCGGCAAGCACATCAATGTCGCGGTCACCGACCATAAGCGAACGGCTGCGATCAAGCGAGAAGCGTTCGCAAAGGTAGTTCAGCGCGTCGGGGGCGGGTTTGGCAGGGAAATGGAATGTGCTGTCGATAATGAATGTGAATTCATCGAGCAACCCCCACTTTTCGAGCAAAAGACGCGGAAAACCGTCAGAATGCGTGTAGAGAAAATTCTTTTTACCGTTTTGTGAGGCATATCTGAGCGCTTCGGCGGCACCCAGAACAGGTCCCTGTTCTGCAAGCGCCAGCCGGTGATAAATGTCGTACATCATTTTTTTGGCCTCGGCACGATCGGGAAAAGCGTAGTGCCTGAGCGCATGTCTCACGGATATTTTGAGGTTGGCAAGGATCGATTCATATGTATCCTCTTTCCCGTAATGCTCAAGCGTGAGCTTGAGCGCACGTGTGAAATACGGATATGAATCTGCGACTGTGCCGTCGAAATCGTAGATTATATTGTCGTACATTTACGTCAGATACCTCATTTGTTGTGTTTTTCTTTTTCCACGCGTTTTTTCTCGGCTTCCTCGGGCGTTTCGGCAATAAGAATGCGTGTCAGATGGAAGTTGCGGATCCCGAAATAATAGCCGAGCCAACCCGCGATAAGTCCGGGAATGATTATAATGAAGTAGGATATCCAATATGAGTTGGCGGCGTGTCCGTCGATCTTGATGAATGAGAGAATACCGGTATACATTCCTTCAAGCCATATTGCGACCATTGCGGTAATGCCGCCGAGTGTGGAGAAGAATTTTATATCGCTCAAAAGGTTTCCGAGAGTCACGAGGACGGCAAGCAAAAAGTTGGGGATCGCCGCCAAAAGCGACATATAAAGTCCGGCAAGGGGGCGGCGAGCGAGTCTGCCCGTTGCGATGGAGGGTATCTCCTTATACCCGATCTCCCATAGCGCCGAATAGTTCAGAAATACGTAAAACAGCACCGCAAAAATGCTCGTAACGAGCATCAGCGTGTAGTTTTTCGCCATGCCGCAGGCAATGGCGAGAACATTTCCGAGTATCGAGATCGCAAACTGATTGACGATCAGTTTGACGACCGTATACGAATATTTTTTAAAAAAACTCATAAATCAGACGATTCCTTTCCGAAATGCGGACGTCAACGTACGCCGCTGCGTATAATTATATATTTTATACCGCCGCTTTGCAATATCCGCGCCGGAAAGTTTACACTTTATCCAATAAAAAAGCGCACGTTGCGACCGTATGTGCCGTAAAATGATCGCAATATCGCAAACCCGAATTACCGAAAGAAAAGAGGTGAGCCGCCGATGTCAACACAGTACGATCCCGAGGAGTATTCGCAGATAATGCGTGAGTTTGCGGGATATAAGTTGGTCATACAAGGGCGGTCTCCCCGTACGGTAAACGAATATATGCTGGATCTGAGAACATTTTTCAGATTCCTTATCGCCAAACGGCAGGGAAATGTTCCGGAACCGCACAGCGAGGAGTTCATGTCGATCGATGTGCGCCGCGTTGATCTTGAATTTCTGAGGAGCATCACCACGACGGACATATACGATTTCCTTTTTTATACCGACCGTGAACGCGGCAACAAAAGCGCCGCGCGTGCGCGCAAGCTGGTAGCAATAAAGGGACTGTTCAAATACCTCACATCAAAGCGGCAGCTTCTTGACTATGATCCATCTGTAGCCATAGACGCGCCGAACAAACGTAAGTCATTGCCGAAGTTTTTGACGCTTGACGAATCGCGGCTTTTGCTTGAAACGGTAAGGACCGACACGTCGTCGGAATTCCGCAGACGTGATTTTGCGATAGTAACGCTGTTTCTCAACTGCGGTATGCGGCTTTCCGAGCTGTGCGGGATGAACCTTTCCGACCTTGACAGGTATCTCCGTTCCGCCCGCATCGTCGGGAAGGGAAACAAGGAACGTATCGTATATCTCAACGAAGCGTGCCGTGCTGCGCTTGGCGATTATATTGCCGAACGCACGGGCGGCGCCGTTAAGCCGAAAACCTCCGCAGACGAAAATGCACTTTTTCTGAGCCGTGTCGGAAGACGGATATGCCCGAAATCGGTAGAGTGTATGGTCGATAAGTACCTTGACCGTGCGGGACTCGGTTCAAAAAACTATTCGGTGCACAAGCTGAGGCACACTGCCGCAACGCTTATGTACCGTGAGGGCGGAGTAGATGTCCGTGTGCTTAAAGAAATATTGGGGCACGAGCAGCTCAATACCACCCAGATATACACTCACGTTGTTGACAGCGATGTTGAGCGAGCAATGGCAAAAAATCCGCTCGGGCGGGATGTGAACCGTGTTTCCGATGGCAACGAGACGGACAGGAATCAAAAAAACGAGGAGAATAGTTGAATCCGATGGATCTTAAAAATTTTTCTTTGATATATCCGGATGAGGCGACGCAGGAGCGGCATATGCGTTCTGAGGATCGCCCCGATATAAGTCAGTATGTTGTGGACGAGCTTGGCTTCGGAGACATCATGCAGTTGAAGAGCGGGTCTCTGCCGGAATTCTTTACTGCCGATCCGGCGGTCATTGCGTACCGCAACGAAACATTTTCCGACCTGCTTGAAAATCCAGGGCTTATCGATACGTTGAACTCAGTAATGCCGATACTGAACGATATACTTGAATTGCGTCGTCTTGAATCGGACAGCGGTGACACGACAGACTATCTTGCCAGCATAACCGAGATAGAGCTTTACATTTCAAGTGTTGACACGCTTAACGACGGTCTGAACGCGGTTTCGGATTCATTGCACGGCAGGGCGTTCCGCACTCTGTGTGACCGTATAAACGAGCTTGCCGAAAGCAATTATTACAGCGAGCTCAACGAAAAACTGTGTGAGCTTACAAAGCGGGTGCGTGAGATAAAGAGCGTTACGATAGGAGTGAACCTTGACGCGCAGCTTCGCCCGAAGGATGCTGGCGTGCTTTCGATCAACCCCGAGCAGTTCCGCTCGGGCGATGTTCTCGAAAAGATACTCCGTCTCAATTTCAAGGATGATGAGTACACCTGCATCGCAAAACTTGTTCCGTTTAATAAAAATCAGAACGACAACCAAAAGACGGCTCTGGCGATCGCCTTCAATGCGGCAATAAACGATGTTTACAGCTCGTCTCTCCGCTCGTGGAAAAAGATAGTCCAGCAGTACGTGCTTGAAAATACGGATTTTCTGCTTAATCTTATTCCCGAGATCGAATTTCTTGTAAAGGGCACTCGTATGCTTTCGAAACTCCGTGCAAAGGGTTGCCCCCTGTGCGTTCCCGAGATAGTCCCCGCTGCAGACAGAGTCTACCGCGCCTATGGGCTTTACAACCCCGCGGTTGCGCTCAAGATAGACGATGAAGTTGTTCCGAACGATCTTGTTTTTGACGAGAACGCTACTATTTATGTCCTGTCGGGACCGAACCGAGGCGGCAAATCGGTAATAACATGCGCGCTCGGTATTTCTCAGGCAATGATGCAGCTGGGTATGTTTGTGCCCGCCGAATCTGCCGTTATGTCTCCCGTAGATGCGATATATACTCATTTTCCGACCGGAGCCGACGACACGATAGACAAGGGACGTCTCGGTGAGGAGTGTGCGCGTCTTGACGCGATAATAGAATCGGTTACCGACGAATCGCTCGTTCTGCTTGACGAATCGCTCTCATCGACCGGAGCCTACGAGGCATCGTACATAGCCGCCGAGGTTTTGGGCGGACTGGCGCTTATAGGCTGCCGTGTGCTGTTTTCAACGCATTTGCATGAGCTTGCCGGTATGATAGATGAAATAAATGCGAGAACTGCCCCGGAAGGGGCTAAGATAGATACTCTCGTTGCCGGCATCGAGAAAGGCAAACGGTCATTTAAGATCACGCGGGCAAAGCCGGACGGAAAGAGCTATGCGCGTGATATTGCGGAAAAGTACGGCCTGTCCTACGATTCCATTAAAAAGAAAATTGAAAATAAGCCCGGAAGATAAATGCTCCGGTTATATAAGAAAGGTCAAAAAGATGGATAAAATTTTATCTTTACTCGAAAACGATGCCAAACTGACGCCCGAACAGCTCGCTGTCATGCTTGGCAAGGAAACAGGCGATATAAAACGCGCTATCGAAGAATATGAAAGGGAAGGCGTGATACTCGGCTATCAGGCGCTTGTCGACTGGGATAAGACAGATCGCGAATACGTGACCGCGCTGATCGAGGTGAAGATCACTCCTCAGCCCGACCTCGGGTTCGACAAGGCTGCCGAAAAAATATACAGCTATCCCGAAGTAAAAAGCGTGTATCTTATGTCGGGCGGGTTCGACCTCGCTCTCCTTATCGAAGGCAAAACAATGCGTGAAGTCGCATTTTTTGTCGCGCAGAAGCTTGCTCCCATCGAATACGTAACCTCTACCGCCACTCATTTCGTGCTGAAAAAGTACAAGGACAAGGGTGTAGTGTACGGTCAGCCCGAAATTGACGAGAGAGGAAACTGCAACTGATGCTCGATTATAGCAAAATTCTTTCTCCGACAGTAACATCACTGAAAAAATCGGGGATCCGTAAATTCTTTGACCTTCTTGAAGAGATGGACAATGTGGTGTCTCTTACCGTTGGTCAGCCCGATTTCGTCACTCCGTGGCATATACGCGAGGCAGGCATTGAAAGCCTTGAGCGCGGAAAGACCTATTACACGTCAAATGCGGGCACGCTTGAGCTGCGCCGCGAGATATCCGCATATCTTTCGCGTAGGTTCGGCTTGATGTACGACCCCAAAAAAGAGATCATCGTCACGATAGGCGGAAGCGAAGCCATTGATATGACTATCCGCTCGATAGTTACCCCCGGTGATGAAGTCATAATTCCCGAGCCGTGCTTTGTCTGCTATGAACCGCTTGTAAGAATGGCGGGCGGCGTTCCGGTAATTATCGACACCTGTGCACAGGACCGCTTCAAGCTCACGCCCGAGAAGCTCGCTGCCGCGATAACGCCGAGGACCAAGCTGCTTGTGCTGGCATATCCCAACAACCCCACCGGCGCAGTTATGACGCGTGACGATCTTGAAAAGATAGCCGAGGTGCTGCGTCCCACCAATATTGCCGTTCTTTCGGACGAGATCTACGCAGAGCTTACATTCGGCTTCAAGCATACTTCCATCGCGTCTCTTCCGGGAATGCGCGAGCGTACTATACTGGCCTCTGGTTTTTCAAAGGCATATGCAATGACCGGGTGGCGCCTCGGATACGTCTGCGCGCCGGCGGAGATATCAGATCAGATACTGAAGCTTCATCAGTATGCCATAATGTGCGCTCCCACAACGAGCCAGCTTGCTGCAGTAGAGGCGATGAAGAATGGGGACGCAGATATCGAATATATGGCGGAGCAGTATAACTTCCGCCGCCGTTATATCTATCGCGGTCTTGCCGATATAGGCATAGAATCGTTTGAGCCGGAGGGGGCTTTCTATATCTACCCCGAGATAGGAAAATTCAGACTTTCAAGCGAAGAATTCTGCAATCGTCTGCTTTACGATTATCGCTGTGCAATCGTACCGGGCACTGCATTCGGCAGATCGGGCGAAGGCTTTGCGCGCATTTCATACGCGTATTCCGTAAAGCATATCGATGCCGCGCTCGAGCGCATCGAAGCGTTTACAAAAATACTGAAAAAATAAACAGATCGGGACCCGGTGCAGTCAGATGGAAAATTCCAGCCAGAGCGAACGCAAAAAAAGTGTTCTC